>ERZ650312.751-NODE-751-length-18317-cov-13.302979_pt1 | contig 18317 bp, 19 predicted proteins | sample MGYA00376248_ERZ650312 | MGnify/ENA primary metagenome ERZ650312 (study PRJEB26733, sample SAMN07839316) | wastewater metagenome | biome: urban; feature: wastewater treatment plant; material: waste water | place: USA: North Carolina | collected 2016-07-28 ... | reverse complement strand
GTGAGGGGGATTTTTAAATGTGTTGTGCATCTGCCGCAGAATCATTTTCTGCAATCAATGCTTCTTGTCGAGCTTTGCGTTCGGCACGGGCTTCAGCAGACAGGCGTTGCTGTTCGCTGTCCCAGCCCTCGTAGGCCTCAACAATTTTTTGTACCAGTTGATGACGCACCACATCACGGGAATGGAAACGGGTAATATGAATTTCATGGACATTTTCAAGCACCCGTAAGGCATGAGCCAAACCAGATTGCTGTCCACGAGGTAAGTCCACCTGAGTCACGTCACCTGTAATCACGGCACGCGAACCAAAACCTAAACGGGTCAGGAACATCTTCATCTGTTCAGGTGTGGTATTTTGTGCCTCATCTAAAATGACGAAAGAATGATTCAGGGTTCGTCCACGCATATAGGCAAGCGGAGCAACCTCAATTACCTGACGCTCAATCAATTTGGCCACTTTTTCAAAACCCAGCATTTCATAGAGGGCATCGTAAAGTGGGCGTAAATAAGGGTCAATTTTCTGGGTGAGGTCACCTGGCAGGAAACCTAGCTTTTCACCCGCTTCAACCGCAGGACGGACCAATAAGATTCTCTGGATTTCATTGCGTTCCAGCATATCCACCGCGGCAGCAACGGCGAGATAGGTTTTACCAGTACCCGCAGGGCCAATTCCGAATGAAATGTCACTTTGTAAAATACGCTGCACATAGCGTTTCTGGTTGGCACCACGCGGATTGATTCGTCCTTTGCGGGTCTGCAACCAAACGCTATCCAGTCCTGTATGTTCCTGATCTGAATCATCCATCAGTTCACGGTCAGTCTGTGAACCCTGAATCATCAAATGCAGGACATCGGCACTGATTTGTGAGGAAATTTCTGATTCTTGATAGAGCCGTTGCAACAGTGCCTCGGCCCTTTCGACTGTTTCTATATCACCGTCTAGATAAAAGGCATCGCCCCGGTGAGTAATTTTGACATCTAAACGTTGTTCGATTTGCTTTAAATGCCCGTTGTATGCACCGAGCATTCGTTTTAAATGTTCCATGGAAATTTCAGGGAACGTTACAGTACGTTTAATCGCTGAAGTCAAGAGAAACCCTTTTAGCTCACGTGTAGGAATACCCTTACATTACGCCACGTCAGGTTCAAGATTCAAGAGTTCACCATAAACTAAATTTAAAGTTTTAATTTCAGTGATCTCAATCTCCGCGAAACGTCCAACCCATGTCGCATCACCGATAAATGTAACCAAACGAGTATTGTCTGCTGTGCCAACCAATACATTTGGATCTTTATCAGATACTTTTTCAATCAAGACACGTTCAATTTTACCCAGCATAGCATCAGTTTTATCAATACTTGATTGCTTAATCACTTGCTGAACTTGAGCCAAACGGTCTTTTTTCACCTGTTCTGGGGTATCATCTGGCAGGTCAGATGCAGGCGTACCAGGGCGTTTTGAATAGACAAAACTATATGAATGATCAAAATCTAAATCTTTAATAAACTGTAATGTTTCCGCAAAGTGTTCATCTGTTTCACCCGGGAAACCAATAATGAAGTCGCTAGATAAATGCATATCTGGACGGACTTTACGTAATTTGGCAATTTTATCAATGTAGACATCAATGGTGTGGTTACGCTTCATGGCTTGCAATACATCGTTTGAACCACTTTGTACTGGCAGATGTAAATGTGAAACCATTTGTGGTAAATCACGATAGCATTGAATTAAATCATCAGAAAACTCAAGCGGATGAGAAGTCGTATAGCGTAAACGTCCAATACCCGGAATTTCTGCAACTAAACGCAGCAGTTCAGGGAAAGTGCAAATTTCACCTTCAAAGGTTTCACCACGATAACCATTCACATTTTGTCCAAGTAGGCTGATTTCACGCACGCCTTTCTCAGCCAGTCCTGCAATTTCTGCCAATACATCATCGAGTGGACGAGAAACCTCTTCACCACGAGTATAAGGTACTACACAGAATGAACAGTATTTAGAACAACCTTCCATGATTGAAACGAATGCTTTAAAGCCTTCCACACGTGGCTCAGGCAAAAAGTCGAACTTTTCAATATCTGGGAAAGAAATATCAACCAGCTTGATTTTTTCTTTCTTTGGCTTTTCAACTTGAGCTTGATGTTGATCCAACATTTGTGGCAAACGATGCAAGGTTTGTGGACCAAATACCATATCGACGTATGGTGCACGTTTTTGAATGTTGTCACCTTCCTGAGAGGCAACACAGCCACCGACACCAATCACCAGATCAGGATTCTGTTCTTTGAGTTTACGCCAACGACCTAAGCCACTGAACACTTTTTCTTGTGCTTTTTCGCGAATTGAGCAGGTGTTCATGAGCAGAATGTCTGCATCATTTGGATTGTCAGTGAGCACATAACCATGTGAATCACCCAATAAGTCTGCCATACGATGACTGTCATACTCATTCATCTGACACCCTTGCGTTTCAATATATAATTTTTTAATTGAAACATCAGTGGTGTGCGTTGGCTGGGTAACAGTGTTTTCTGAAGCAGCTTTTACAGCACTTGGAATGAATGTTTGAACCGTCATGCAGGCTCCTAAACAAGGTGGATTTAAACAAACCGCGGATTATAGCAGTATTTTTGTAAGAACGCAGAGAATAAAAAACTGACAAAAATGGACAGTTTATGAATAAAATTGGATGAATTTTAATGAATATGAATCAGCAAGTTACATAACACAACAATAGTGGGAAGCCAGACTTATTACACTATGAGGGCAGGGAAAATTGGGCAAATGTATTGATGAAGATGAATAAGCAACATGATTTTACAACAACCATGATCAATAAACTGAATAATAAGAAAAACTTCCGCCGTATTGTGGCGGTTGGTGGAATGATTGTGTGCTCTTCTGTCTATGCGCTGGATGAACAGTTTAACGATGCCCTGCGTGCGGCCAATAGCAGCAACACCGCCTTGCTGGATCAATATCAAGCTGCCATGCAGAATGATGTATTGGGCTATTATCCAGAATATTGGAAACTCAACACCAATCTCGGTTTTCAGCCTGCGTCCTCAATTCTCAGCTTTGCCCAACGCTACCCCAAATCTGCAATGGCTGAGAAGCTAGCGGCGGATTATGTAGAAGAAAAAGTCAAACAAGCGAATTTTAGCGAAGCAAAACCCGTTTTAAGCTATGTGACCAATCCAGACCAGGCCGAAAGTTGCGCGGTTGCGCAGGTCAGGGCACAGACAGGCGACAGTCTGGTTTATGCGGAATATAAAGATGTCTGGTTAGCCACCAATGCCCAGCCTGACTCATGCACGGGATTGGGGCGAATGATGCTTTCCAGCCCGCTTATGACTGCTCAGGACCGTCAGCAACGCTTGTGGGGACAGTTGCGCGCAGGGCAGTCGGGACAGGCTATTGCAACCGCACAAACCATGGGTCTGAATCTTTCACTTGCCCAGTTGAATCAGATTCAGGAAAACCCATTGGGGTATTTATGGAGTGCGCCAAAAACCAATGATGTGGATTATGCCTATCTGATTTTTGCTCTGGGGCGTGTGGCTGACAGTGATTTAAGCAATGCCCTGGCAAATATCCAGCGCGCGGCTCAGGATACGCCACCGCCTGTACAAAAATATTTGTACCGTACCATTGGATATGTGGGTGGCACCACAGTGATGAAAAATGGTTTTAATCGTGAAGTGCTCAATGCCTACGACCAAAGTTATGGCTATCCGCTGAGCCCAGAGGAAGCCGAAATTTACGCGCGTCAGGCGATTCGTTTCGGTGCATGGGAAAGCTTGATTCGTGCGATTGATGCGATGTCAGTCACCCAGAAACAGGAAGATCGTTGGCAATATTGGTTGGCGCGTGCCTCTGAGCAACGTTCAGATGCGGCATCAAAACAGGCGGCGCAGCAGATTTATCGCAAACTGGCGCAAAGTGGTGATGACTATCATAACTTGCTTGCCAAGGATCGTTTGGGCGAGCGTTATAACCATCAACCCTATGATGAGCAGCCGAGTTCACAGGATATACAGCGTTTAAATCAAAACATCCATTTTAGACGTGCATTTGCACTTCGGGATGTGAATGCGCCAGCAAACTACACCAACAGGGAATGGAACTGGGCGGTTCGTCAGGCCTACTTGCAGCAGGATGATGGAATGTTGCTGGCCGCGGCAAAACGTGCACATGACATGGGTTGGTATGATCGGGCAATCTATGCGGCTGACCGTACCATCAACAAGCATAACGACACCTACCGTTTTCCAACACCGCACCGTAGCAATGTCACCAGCCATAGTTACAATGCTGGTATTGATCCTGCCTGGGCGTATGGTTTAATGCGTCAGGAAAGCCGATTTGTAACAACAGCGCGTTCCAATGTTGGAGCGGGTGGCTTGATGCAGATCATGCCAAACACGGCCAAGTTGGTTGCCCGCCAAATGGGGGAAACCTATAACCCAGCCGCACTGAGCGAAATGAATACCAATATTCGCTATGGCACCTATTACTTGTCCATGATTCAAAGCCAGCTCAGTGGCAATGCGGTACTGGCAACAGCAGGTTATAACGCTGGTCCAAATCGGGCAAGACGCTGGCAGCCAGATTTCCAGAGCATGGCGGCAGACCAGTACACAGAAAGCATTCCATTATTGGAAACACGTGATTACGTCAAGCATGTCATGACCAATGCAACACATTATGGCGTGGTACTAGGGCAGGGTGCGCAATCCTTGCAGAAACGCATGAATATCATTCCTGTGCGCAATGAACCCTAGAACACGAGATGTTTAATTTGAAACAATGAAGTCTTTGTATTTGATGAAATTGAAAAAAATATTCAAGCGATCAATGTTGGTAACCTTGCAGAGCCTGTTCTGCTACTTGGTTCTATCATTCAGTGCGCCATTATATGCAGCAGATAATAACGATCTGGTGGGTTATGTCATGCATATACAAATGACGCCTGCGGCTTGTGCATTGGATACATCGAAGCAGAAACAGCGAAAATGTCTTGAAGGTTATTCATTAACCATCTCAAGTCTGCTGCCAGAAGTGCCTGTCAATAAAAACTGTGAAACCAAGACTTCAGCAAAACTAAGCCCATTGCAGGCAAAAGTTGTGGCACGGGTTATGCCTGATGAAAACGCACGAGTTCAACTTTGGCAAAATGTTGGCGGCTGTGTCCCTATGAATGCCAGTCAGTATTTCAGGACGGTGATCAACTTTGCCGAGCGCCTGAAAATTCCTGCCGACCTGACCAGTCCAAATACCATTGAGGTGCAAAAGGAAAACCTGCGTCAGCAATTTGCCAAGCTCAATCCATCCCTGCCACCAAACGGAATCCGTTTTAGCTGTCAGGCTTCCAGATTCGATTCCATCCTGACGGAAATCCGTGTGTGTTACCAGAAAAATGGGCAATACAAACAATGTGCAAGCCATATTGTCACGGGCTGTCCAAACGAATTTACCATCAAGGGCAGCTATTAGGCATTTTTTCTAGCTTAATTTGTATTTTCTATCAGACTTTTGTTGAAATGCATTCTCTTTCACATGCATCTATGTTCGCTTTAGAGTACAATCTTTGCCGTCTATGATAATTCGGTTGAATAACAAGAAAATTCAATCGTGCTAACGCATCTCACTGGAGAATATCACATGAAGCAACCCGTTCGTGTTGCCGTTACAGGCGCTGCTGGTCAAATTGGTTATAGCTTACTATTCCGTATTGCAAGCGGTGAAATGTTAGGTAAAGATCAACCAGTCATTCTACAATTGCTTGAAGTTCCTGTTGAAAAAGCTCAACAAGCGCTTAAAGGCGTAATGATGGAACTTGATGACTGTGCTTTCCCTTTATTGGCAGGCATGATCGGGACTGATGATCCTAAAGTTGCATTTAAAGATGCTGACTATGCTTTATTAGTTGGTTCACGTCCACGTGGTCCAGGTATGGAACGTGCTGACTTATTAAAAGTAAATGGCGAAATCTTTATTGGTCAAGGTCAAGCACTTAACGAAGTTGCTAGCCGTGACGTTAAAGTATTGGTTGTAGGTAACCCTGCAAATACCAATGCTTACATCGCAATGAAATCTGCTCCAGATCTTCCAGCGAAAAACTTCACAGCAATGTTACGTCTTGACCACAACCGTGCGTTAACTCAACTTGCTCAAAAAGCTGGCGTTGCTGTTTCTGATATCAAAAACATGACAGTTTGGGGTAACCATTCTCCAACAATGTATGCTGACTACCGTTTTGCAACTGCAAATGGCGAAAGCTTAAAAGACAAAATCAACGATGATGCATGGAACAAAGACGTGTTCCTTCCTACAGTGGGTAAGCGTGGCGCTGCGATCATCGAAGCACGTGGTTTATCTTCTGCTGCATCTGCTGCAAACGCTGCAATTGACCACATGCGTGATTGGGCGCTTGGCACAAACGGCGAATGGGTAACTATGGGTATTCCTTCTGACGGTTCTTACGGTATCCCTGAAGGCGTAATGTTCGGTTTCCCTGTAACTTGCGAAAATGGCGAATACAAAATCGTTCAAGGTCTTGAAATCGACGAGTTCAGCCGTGAGCGTATCAACTTCACGTTAAACGAACTTGAAGAAGAACGTGCAGCAATTGCTGACATGATTAAATAATTTAATCTGCTAGATTAAGTTAAAACTTCTTTGGAAATGATGCCAGTCAATTAAAAGTTGACTGGCATTTTTTTACACTTGATTTTTTCTTTGAACTTAAATGCTTGTCATCATTTTAGTTTTTATGGTTTATCAGATATAAGAACGGATGGCGGGTTGTAAAATAGGTCGATTCCCTTACATGATGGGGAAATTGCGTAGAATACGCGTGTTTCCTTTTTCAAATCTTCTCTCTGTGATGTCTGTTATTGTTGCAAGTGCCCAATGATCGGATGTTTCGTTTTTGGGGCTTTTATCTTGCTTGTTGTCGGTACCATTGGCGCATTTCAAATTGTGGATCTAAATCAAGCATTGTAAGTTTTTGATGGGTGGTTTAGGGATGACGTTGGATCACGCTTTTTTGGGTTTTACTTCTAGCAGGCGTGTTTATTAAATATCGTCGTGGTCTTTGCAGGCTCAAATGATCATGTTGGGCTTGGCGGTGTTGTTATTCTTTCCTGCTTTGAGTGCAGGTGAGTTATTAGCAATCCAGTCAAGTACAACGTCAATCCTATGTCGATGTCAGTCATGATGGGAGCCTTAATTTTTGGTATCGGCATGCAGTTAGGCGGCGGCTGTGCATCGGGTACGCTATACACTTGTTGCGCTGGTAAGGCGCGAATATGGGTTACGCTGTTTTTTTGCTTGGGTTTGCGGGTTGCGGCTGTAGTAGGTGGCTTAACACTGGGTTAAGGTGCAAGTTTGGTCTATGGTTATAACAATGGTACATACTTTAGCGGAATTGCTTCGGGCAGTGTGCATGGCGGGTTATAGCTGTTATTTATTTTTTTGGAGAATATCATTGGTGTGAAATTGCGCCCAATCTTTTTTCCAAATGAAAAGCCACAGCCAGAAAAACTAACAGGTTGCTAACTTTTAATTTGCGTAGAAAAAGCCAGTCGGTGTGCATTGACTGGCTTTTTTCATGTTCTAGGAGAGTTTTGGAAATTGAATGGTGTAGATATTCAAGATTGATTCAAATGTTTTTCGTCGTATGAAAACCCTTGCTGAGTAGTATGGTTTTTTTAGTTTTTCGCAAATAACAGCTCAAGCTTGTTTTAAAGCTGCACTTTTTCTGATTCTTGGTAAATACAATAATCGGTAGGTGATGGTAAGAAGGATCAACCACAATGGGCTGACAATAAGTGCTTTAAGCGTATCTGGCTCTAAACTTAAAATAATTAAGGCGAAAAACAAGAAGACAAGTACAACATAACTCATCCACACACTCCCTGGCATTTTAAAGGTTGAGCGTTCATGCAATTCTGGTTGTAATTTACGATAACGCAAATAGCACACCATAATTAGTCCCCAAATGCTAATGAATAAAATCACACACAGAGAGCTGGCTAAGGTGAAGGCTTCAATGGTATTGGGTACAAAATATTGCCAACCTGCACCCGCCATAATAAAGAAGCATGAAAAAATCAGTCCTTGTGCAGGAACAGCACGTTTAGATAAGCGTGCTAATGCTTGTGGTGCTTGCTTGGTTCTAGCTAGACCAAACAACATACGACTGGTCGAAAACACACCACTGTTCATCGATGACATCACTGAAGATAGCACCACTAAATTCATGATAATCGCAGAGGTTGGAATTCCTGCATGTAGAAATAGGGAAACAAATGGACTTTGATCGGCAGGAATTTGGTTCCAAGGCGTTACAGACATCACCACCAATAAAGAAAGGACGTAAAACAGAATAATGCGGGTTGGAATCGCATTGACCGCTTTAGGCAGATTTTTTTCAGGGTCTTTGGTTTCTGCTGCCATTGTGCCTAAAAGTTCAACTCCGACAAAAGCAAATAAGGCAATTTGGAAACCTGCTAAAAAGCCATTGCCACCTTGTGGAAACATGCCGCCATGTGCCCAAATATTACTGAAGCTTGACGCCGTACCATTGAGGGATTGAAAGTGGTTGAGCACCATAAAACCACCAATAAAAATTAAACCTAGAATGGCTAAAATTTTAATCAGGGCAAACCAGAACTCAATTTCTCCAAAGAGTTTAACCGTGAGTAAGTTGAGTCCGAGTACAAATAAAACACATCCCGCACTAATTAAAGCTTGTCCTGTGGGGGTAAAACTAACTCCTGCGGGTAGCCAAAAGTTGAGATAATTAATGATGGCTGCTAAGTCTGCAATCCCCACCAAAACCCAACCGAGCCAATACGACCAGCCAATATAATAGGCAGCTCCCGGGCCAATTAAGTCATATGCCATATCAATAAAAGATTTGTAATGCAGATTGGATAATAAAATTTCGCCCAAAGCGCGCATTAGAAAGAAAAACATCAGACCAATAATCATGTAAATAAACAGAATAGAAGGTCCTGCCAGTGAGATGGTTTTGCCTGAGCCCATAAACAGCCCTGTACCAATCGCACCGCCAATGGCAATTAACTGTAAGTGTCGGTTGGACAATTTGCGCTGCAGTTGATCTGGAGGAGACTGCAAAGAATTTTGCGAAGTTTGTGTCATTTCAATGTCCTTATTGAGTTTTTTAACGGTAGCCATTGGCGTACGTAGTTCACTTTAGCGAGCTGAAAATCCTATTCAGCGCAATTACCGTTAAATATGAGAAAGATTTAAAAATGCTACGGTTTATAACTGCGTTGCCGTCACTGCAATTTCAATACGCCAGTTTGGATTGACCAATTCTGCTTGAATGGTTGCACGTGCAGGTTTAGGACAGTCTTTCAGCCACTCTGCCCATAAGGCATTAACCACTGGAAAATCGGCAAGGTCTTTTAAAAAGAGCTGTGCAGAAAGCAAGTGTGATTTATCACTATTGACCTGAGCCAAAAGCTGTTCAATGGTGTTGAACACGTTTCGTGTCTGTGCGTCTATGTCGGCTTCAGGATTGCTTGGGACTTGTCCTGAAAGATAAACCACATGATTAAATACAGTCACAGCACTCATAAAATCATTGCTGTCTAAATGTTGAATTGAATTGGGCATCACTATTTCCTTGTGTAGTGGGAGTGCATAAATGCAACTGGGTCAAACGAATAATCAAAGTATGGAAAACACTTATTCCGTGGCTGCAATAAAAAAAGGCACGCGCTGTGTGACGGCACACATCAGCTCATAGCCGACTGTGCCTGAGGCATGCGCAACTTCATCAATACTTAGCAGAGTACCTGCAGCAGACTTGCCCCATAACACCACTTCGGCACCAATATCGGCATTGGTCACATGGGTGAGATCAACGGCCAACATATCCATGCTGACCCGACCAATCAGACGTGTTTTACAGTCATTGACCAACACAGGTGTGCCTGTTGGAGAAGTCCGCTGATAGCCATCGGCATAACCGCAGGCTGCAATGCCAATGCGCATGGGATATTCCGCTACAAAGTTGGAGCCATAGCCGACACTTTGACCTGCCACCAAAGTCTGTATGGAGATAATTTCTGTACGCAAACTCATGGCAGGTTGTAATTGCCAACTTTGGCTACAATGTTTTGGATAGTCAGGAGAGCTGCCATAAAGCATGATGCCGCCACGGACAATGTCAGAGTGGAGCTCATGGCTGTGACGTAAAATTGCTGCACTGTTGCTGACGGTCACCGATGCAGGAAATGCTTGAATGATGTGTTGGAATTGCGAATATTGTTGCTGAATTCCTGAAATACCAAAACGTTCACCATCTGCATCTGAAAAATGCATCATGTGTGTCAGACTCGCTACAATCTTTAATTCAAGCAAGCGCTTCCAAGCCTGAGCATAGTTTTCGGGTGCAAAACCCAACCGATTCATGCCTGCATTCATTTTGACAAAAATATGAAATTGCGCTGTGGGGGTGGTTAGACTGAAATTGTTGTAACCATTCAATTTGTGCAGTGTTGTGTACGGTAAAACTAAAATTAAAGTCGTGACAATCTTGTAAGTCTTGTGCAGAGAAAATGCCTTCCAATAATAAAATATCGCCTTGCCAGCCCAAAGCACGTAAGCGTTTTGCTTCGGCGAGATCAAGTAGGGCAAAACCATCTGCTTGTTGTAAAGCAGGGTAGACCCGTTCGATCCCATGTCCATAAGCATTGGCTTTTACCACGGCATACACTTTTGAGTTTTTTGCATGGCGTCGAGCAATGCCTAAGTTATGACTTAAGGCATCTAAATGAATCCATGCCCGTATTGGTCGTGACATAAAGTTCTTCCTTGAACAAAGTGGTTTAGCGTTTAATCCGTTTGCTGTATGTCTAGAAACTAAGCTGCTAAGGTGGTGTGATAACGCTGTAGAGATAAACCTTCGGTACTAATTTCTGTATTGCGCCCCATCACCAAATCACTGATTAACTTTCCTGAACCACACGCCATCGTCCAGCCTAAAGTGCCGTGTCCTGTGTTAATAAATAAATTTGGATACTGCGTTGCACCAATAATTGGGGTGCTGTCTGGTGTCATTGGGCGTAACCCTGTCCAAAATGCAGCTTGTTTCAGATCGCCGCCCGGAAATAAATCGTGCGTCACCATTTCCAAGGTTGCTCGTCGGTCTAAATTTAAACCCAAATTAAAGCCACTCAATTCAGCCATGCCGCCCACGCGAATACGTTGATCAAAACGTGTGATCGCAATTTTGTAGGTTTCATCCAAAACGGTAGATTGAGGGGCTAAATCTGGCTGAATAATTGGAATGGTGAGTGAATATCCTTTTACAGGATAAACGGGTAAATCGAGATGCAAAGGCTTTAAAAAATCACGTGAATAACTGCCAAATGCCAGTACATAGCGGTCTGCTGTCAGTACCTGACCATTGACCAAGACACCTTTAATGGTATTACCTTCTACAATGAGTCGTTCAACTTTTTGATTAAATTGAAAATTAACCCCTAAGTTTTTGGCATGTTGAGCTAAAGCTTTGCTAAATAAATAACAATCACCGGTTTCATCATTAGGTAAATGTAAGCCGCCGACTAATTTGTCTTGAGCATTGGCCAAGGCGGGTTCAACCTGTGCCAAACCTGCAGCATCGAGTAGTTTAAAGTCGACCCCCGTTTCTTGTAGGACTTGAATATCACGTTGTACAGCTTCAAGTTGTGCTTCTTTACGGAAAATTTGCAGTGTGCCTTTGGCGCGGTTTTCGTACTGAATGCCTGTTTCTTGACGCAAACTGCGTAAACAATCGCGGCTATATTCTGCAATACGAAGCATGCGTTCTTTATTAATCGCATACTGATTGGCGCTACAGTTTTTCAGCATTTGTAACATCCATTGCAATTGCCACATGCTGCCATCTAGCTGTACCGCCAATGGTGCATGATGCTGAAACATCCATTTCACAGCTTTAAATGGAATACCGGGTGCTGCCCACGGTGTTGAGTAACCTGGTGAAATTTGTCCTGCATTAGCAAAACTGGTTTCTTCTGCAGGGCCAGCCTGGCGGTCTAATACCGTGACTTCAGCCCCTTGTTTTGCTAAATAATAAGCACTGGTCACTCCAATGACGCCACTACCTAAAACAATTACACGCATGTGCTTGTCCTAACGCTATCCCTAGTTTATTTAACTAGTATATTTTTGGTTCAATAGTGAAATTTGCTATTTTTAGGGTAATATTTTAGTGAATTCGTAGGATTATTCGCGGAAATTATAAAATAACAGGGATTGTAGAAGCGTAAATTAGACCGTATAGATCGGATGATTTTAGAGATATTGCAAAAGCAGGGCAGAATCGCAATTAGTGAGTTGGCAGCGATGGTCAATTTGTCGACCACGCCTTGCTCAGAGCGGGTAAAGCGCTTGGAACGTGATGGCATTATTATGGGTTACCATGCCCGTTTAAGCCCAGAGTTACTCGATAAGCGTTTATTGGTATTTTTAGAAATTAAGCTTTCTGCAAAATCAGGCGATGTGTTCGAACAAGTTGCACGAGATTTGGCAGATATTCCTGAAGTTTTAGAATGTCATTTAATTTCTGGAGAATTTGATTATTTAGTCAAAGCACGTTTAAAGGAAATGAGTGCCTATCGTAAGTTGCTGGGCAATATTTTAAAAAAATTACCTGCCTCGGCATCATCGCATAGCTATGTGGTGATGGAGGAAGTTAAAGAAAGTTCGTACTTAGATTTGAGTGTCTAGTTGTACAAAAAATAACATGCTGCAACTCGGCTGCTGCTGAATTGTGCCTCAAAGCAGGTTAAGGTCATTTAAAGTACAAGATGAACCAAAGGAGGATGGCATGTTTGACCAACAACCGACCTTAGAACTGTTATTTCAACAATTGGGTCTAGATGCAGACGATGCAGCGATTGATCAATTTATTCGTGAGCATCAATTACCTGCAGAAACCAAATTACACTGTGCCGAATTTTGGACGGAAGGGCAGCGCCAATTTTTGCAAAGCCACTGGAAAAAAGATGATGATTGGGCCATTGTGATTGAAACCTTAAATGAGCAATTACATAGCGATCAGCATCCGAGTGTTTAATCGGTATTTAAGTTAAAAGTATTGAAGTTAAATCAAATACTTTTCATCTAAAAAGTGCCAGTAAACTGCGTGCTCACAAAAAGATACAACAAACCCAGTCGAAAGACTGGGTTTTTTATACAAAGTGTTATAAGTTGGTTGAATAAGGAATTACAACGAAACTAATAAAAGGGGGCAAGGTGCTCATGCAAAATACTCCATCATTAGCCATGTTATTCAGCCAACTCGGTTTAGCCAGTAGCCCTGCAGCCATTGAATTGTATGTACGTACGCATCAATTACCTGCACATATTAATTTACATGAAGCGCCGTTTTGGAATAAATCACAACGTGAATTTTTAATCAGTCATTTGGTACAAGATGATGATTGGGCCATTTGGATTGATGAACTCAATCAACAATTGCATTTAGATGCTTATCGTTTACAAGCTGTTTAGGTTCAAGTCATCGTCATCTTTAATATATTTTCATTAAAAAACGCCTCGTTCTGAGGCGTTTTTTTAATGCATTCTGCTTTTGAGAATTTGTTTAAACCAGACTTCGGTTTGGTAGGCGTTAAAAGCAGGGTGAATTTGTAAGAGTTCCAAATCAAATTCAGCAGTTTTACTGTACTTGCCTAACCAGTGACGACACAATGCGCTTTCATTTTTACTGGCGCTGGCATAGGCCAAGAAAAAGAAAATATCCCCATGTGCATAATGAGTCATGGCTTTTAAAATTTGCTGGGTAATTAAGGCGTATTTTGCATCACGGGTCAGCTCAAAATACATCATATAGGCTTTGGCTAAATGCAAAGACAAGTTGATATACAGCGTCAATGGCATTTCTTCAAATTCAATCCGACCCTGTTCCAACAGCACAATGGCTTCTTGCAAAAAGTAAATCTGTTCTTGGCGTAACTCGCTTAAACTTACCAATTGTAAGCGTAAATCGGCACGTTCTAATGCCAATTCAGGCGTATTGCCTTGTAAAAAAAGTTGGTCGGTTTCCCCAATACGTTGAATAAGCTGTTGAGTCGAGTTGCGCATGGGTGAATTCCTGATAGCAATATTTGCTCTACATCGGGGCAAATTTACAGTTTTAAAGCCAATAATCTGAAAAATACGGTCTGTCTTTACCAAAGTTGATTGCCGCTGCGTAGCCATGCGGTAATGGAAAGACGTTGCTGTGTCGCAGGCAAAACTTCATGCAATAAATCACTTTGGAAAATTGCAATCCGATTTGGGCGTGGTTCTATAATTTGCCATGCTCCATGTTTGTCTTGTAAGCGTAGTTGTCCACCCCAATCTGCCTGCCACTCAGGATGTAAATAATAGACTGCAGAAATCACCCGATCATTTTTTTGTTGTGGATTATCGCGGTGCAAAGCATAAAAAGAACCTGCTTGGTAGCTGGCAAAATGTGCTTCGACCTCACGAATCCCTAAATAAAATGTCTGATTGAATTGTTCAGCCAAAGCCAAAAGAGTTTGGGTGTGTTGTTGCGCAATGCTTAAATCTTCGTGAATCCATAAAATATGATCGCTGCGAATTTTGCTGACCACACCATTTTGAATGGCTGCTTCACGAAATTGATCTAAATTTTGACTACACTCTGCTAGAACTTGTTGTTGATATTCAGGTGAATAGGCATCATCTAACATGGCAAAACCATGCAAATCTAAATCTTCAAGAATTTGATCAATATTCCAAGATTTTGGAAGCAGTGTGGCGTCCATAAAATAGATACTCAGACAAAATGCAAGACAAGCTGATTATTTTAGAGGAATACAAGCTCCTGAATGAAACTTTTTTTCATGCTAAAATGTCGGTTGATTTTAGGAATGAACCAAACATGAATTATCGTCACCATTTCCATGCAGGCAACTTTGCCGATGTCATGAAGCATGTTTTATTGCTGCAAATTTTGACACGTTTAAATGCCAAAGATAAACCTTATCGCTATATCGATACACATGGCGGTGCGGGTAAATACGACTTATCTTTAGCACCTGCACAAAAATCGGGTGAATTTTTAAATGGTATTCATCGTTTAGTGAAACTGGATGATTCAATCAAACGTCAAGCACCAGAAGGCGTACAGCAGTATTTAAAACTGGTTGAAGCAATGCGTGAGGTAGATGGTCAAGGTGCATATCCAGGTTCGCCGTGGTTTGCTTTACAGGGCATGCGTGACATCGACAAAGCGACTATTTTTGAAATGCAGCGCGATGTATTTCAGCAATTACGTCATAACATTCGTGACAAACGTGCAGGTTTACATGAGCGTGATGCTTACGAAGGTTTATTAGGCGTCATTCCACCGAAAGAAAAGCGCGGTTTGGTGATGATTGATCCACCGTATGAATTAGAACGTAAAGATTTCCCACAATTGGTTGAATTATTGGCAGCTGCACATAAAAAATGGCCAACAGGCGTATTTGCGGTGTGGTATCCAATTAAAGACCGCGCCATGATTGAGCGTTTTGAAAAGAAAATGTTTAAAACAGGTATCCGCCGTCAACTCATTTGTGAAATTTGTGTATGGCCTGATGATACTCCTGTGGGCTTAAACGGTTGTGGTTTATTGGTGATTAATCCACCATGGAAATTTTCTGAAGATGCGGATGAAGCCCTGCAATGGTTGTTCCCGCATTTGCGTATGCAAGAACACGGTGGACACGCTGCAGTGCGCTGGTTAGTTGGCGAATAAAATTTAAATAAACGTTCAGGTTACAGTTAGGACACAAAATAATGACAAACACATCTAAGCCCGAAGGAGAATATAGTTCCCGTGATCTTGAGCATGACGGAATTACATTTGAAGTGGTGGAAGAAGAACATACCCGTGAAGGCCAAAAGGTGAAACGTCGTGGTATCTATCTGTGGCCAAACCTGATTACCACGGCAGCCTTGCTGTCTGGTTTTTACTCCATTATTGCGAGTATGAATGGCGAATTTAGCCAAGCCATCTATGCCATATTTCTAGCGGCATTGTTTGATGGCTTAGATGGTCGTGTGGCACGTGCAATTGGAGCGCAAAGCCCATTTGGCGAACAGTTTGATTCATTATCCGATATGCTCGCTTTTGGTGTTGCACCTGCGATTTTGATGTATAGCTGGAGTTTGCACGATTTAGGTCGTATCGGTTTGGCAGCCTGCTTTGTGTATACCGCGTGTGCTGCATTCCGTTTGGCGCGTTTTAATGTGCAAATTGGTGTGGTCGATAAACGCTACTTTATTGGTGTTGCCAGTCCTTTGGCTGCACTGATGATCGTGTCTTTGGTTTGGGTGGGGCGGGACTTTCCTGAACTGTATAATATTCGTGAAATTGGACTACAAATCCTCAATGCTGTGATCATTATTGCAGTAGGATTATTGATGATTTCCAATATTAAATATTATTCATTCAAAACCTTTGACCGTAAACGTGTGCCGTTTTTTGTATTGCCAATCGCAGTATTTATCCTTGCAGCCATGACTTATAATATTCCTGTGGGAATTTTGGTGATTTCAATTATTTATGCACTTTCAGGTTTTGTGACCACTTTTATGGCAAGAAAAAATGCAGTGAGTTAATTAAGCTTTCATAAAAGCATCAACTCACAAGGAGTTTGATATGCAGCTGTTTCAAGATTTTCTCGATCGCTCCAAACAACTCAATCAAACTCCTGCGACAACCGCCAAACTGCCTTATCACGCCCCGAACCGTCATTATAAATTTATCTATCAGGGCTTAATTCTTCCTAACTTGCCTGCACCTTTACATTATCTCAACTTTATCGGCTTATTGGGCAGTCTGAATACAGCAATGCTGCGCCCTGAAAATGTGATTACAACCACAGCTCTAGATACAGCCAGTATTCTTTGTAGTAGCAGCCCTCACATGGTGGGACAGTCTAATCATTATTCAATTCAACACGATTGCGTATTTACTGCACAGTATTTTCAGTTTGCCAATAAAGAGCGCATTACAGGACACTTTCCGCAATTTCACATTCAACGTGAAGATAGTGAACTTAGCTTTGATTTACAGATCACAACAAGTACTACAATTTCATATTTCACCAAATTACGAATGAATTTGGCAGAACATTGGTCTTTGTTGTGTCAGTGTCAGGGAAGTGTGCGCTATAAAAATCAGCATTTTCAGATTGAGCAATTAGGTAGTTTTGAGTTCGCTCGTTCAATCCAGTTTCCTTATTTCGCAGTGGCATTTTTTTGCTATCAAGTGATTAATCTGAATCATCAGCAACAAATGATATTGCTACAAAGCCGTGATGTGCTGAATCGAATTTTGCAATCTCGAATCTATCTGCGAGATGCGAACACGGGGCAAACTCGGGTATTTGATGGGCAGGTACAATTTAATATTCAACGGGTTTATCCAAAAGTAAAAACGCCAACAGGTCAGTGCATGTATTTGCCACGTGAATTTGAATGGCGTTATCAAGATCAAGATGGCACCTCAATTCATTTGCTGGCACAGAGTCGTGGTGATTTTAAATTTGGGGTTGCGGTAGGCTATGTCGGAAGTTTTCAATATCAGTTGGCTATAAATGGTGATCAACAACAAGGTGAGGGCGGCTATTGTGAATATATCGACTGCCGTGCACTGAAATGGCAAGAACATGATCAACCAGAACAAATGCCTGATACAGTCCTGAATCCTGAACCTTTTATAATCAAAAAAAGAAATAAACAATATTTTGTGGAAAAGTGATGCATTTTGCCGAATAAATAACCATTTGGACTTAAAAACGGATAAAACTTAAAAAGAGGGGTTGCAAGGTGAAATATTTCACCTATAATGCACATCCATCGGCGGTGATGCAGATTAAAACTTCTGATAAAACAATGACTTGATTGAAAATGATTGAGTTGGGTTTTAGAAGGATGGTTTAAAATAATTTAAATTACCAGTTGACACTTTAGAAATAAAGCGTAATATAGCCGACCTAGCTTGCTGCTGACGAAGTAGCAAGAAGATCATTAAGAGATTATGAAGAACAACTTGTGTGGATTTTTACTGGTTGATTGATCGAAATTATTTTCATTGATTGATTGGTTTAAATTACTCGAAGTTTATTTGAGCGAAATTTAAGTCAGAAAATTGATGAGCCAGATTTGGTCACTTCGAATAAAGTGACAAAATGATTTTAACTGAAGAGTTTGATCATGGCTCAGATTGAACGCTGGCGGCAGGCTTAAC
>ERZ650312.749-NODE-749-length-18329-cov-5.825326_pt1 | contig 18329 bp, 18 predicted proteins | sample MGYA00376248_ERZ650312 | MGnify/ENA primary metagenome ERZ650312 (study PRJEB26733, sample SAMN07839316) | wastewater metagenome | biome: urban; feature: wastewater treatment plant; material: waste water | place: USA: North Carolina | collected 2016-07-28 ... | reverse complement strand
CAATTTTTAGTTATTTAGTGTTCTTTTTTCCTATCATGTAGTAATAAGCGTACGCAAATATTGGAACGATTAAGAAAAATATGATTAAAAAGTTAATTGACAACTTATTTAAATATTCGACTCCATCAGGAGTTTTAGCATATATTAATCCTTTGTAGTTATATACTAATACTAGTATAATACTTAATATAAATCCAATAATTGGAAGTACAAATTCTGTCAGTTTAGAACGAACGATATGTTTCCATTTTGCATCTTTACTTAAAGCCATTTTGATAACTGCAAGTGGTACTAATGTGTATTGTATGAATCTAATAATAACCCCTAGCCCAATTAACGCTGTCGTATCAAAATGTAATGCTAATGGGAATGCTAATGCAAATATTACTGTTATTATAAATGCTATAGCTGGAACTCCATATTTATTTTTTCTTGTAATAATTTGTGGTAAAACTCCATTATCAGCTAATGCAGTAAATGCCCGTGGTGCTCCAAATGACGCTGCCACATTAATACCAAACATTGAGATAACCGCTCCAAAAACAACTAATTGTTTTAACATTGGCTGTGAAATTGCACTTGCTAATCCTACTGTTTCTTTTGAATTTACAATGCTTTCTGATCCTAACATCATTCCTACTAATACTACTAATACATACACAGTTGCTACAATACCTATTGTTATTGGTATTGCTCTTGGTAATGTTTTATCTGGCTCTTCCATTTCTTCAGCTGCACTTGCAATTGATTCAAATCCTGTAAATGCATATAATGAAAATATTGTTCCCATTATTACTCCTGCTAATGGACTTTTACCAATAACCTCAATATAACCAAACAGCATTAATGAAGTCGGTAAGTATGCTCCTGTACCTGCTGCTTTATTAAATGGTATTGCTGCTTCAGCAAAATTATTTTGTGTAGTCATAACAATTATAAGACCTGCCACGATAAATAATATTAGTGCTCCCACTTTCCCAATTGTTGATATATTATTTATTATTTCAAATATTCTATTACCAAAAAGATTTATTAATAGTAGAATTCCAACAAGTACTAATAATCCAACGAAGTAAAACGTCTCTTTATTTGGATTTTCTTTCATACCTTCTATAAAAATATCAAAAACAGTTTTTGTAACGAATGTTGCCATTATTCCCCAAGCAATCGCTGCTCCTAATGCTCTAGTAATTCCTACATATATCCCTGCTTTTTCTCCAAATGCTTCTGTTACGTATGCGTAACCTGCTCCATTTTTCTTAACATATTTTGCTGCCGTTGCAAATACTGTTGCTAAGATAATTGCAAATACTGCTGCTATTAAATATGATATTGGTGCATATGTTCCTGCTACTTTTATTACTCCACCTGGAGTTAAAAATATCCCTGTTCCTATTATTGAGTTTATTCCGTATAAAACTATACTCCAGAATCCAAGTTTTTTAACTAAGTTCGCCATAATTTCTCCTTTTTCTTTTCTTTTTATTTTTTACTTTCAATTAATGCTTTGAATAATTTCAACATATCTTCATTATCTTGTGCTGCCATCATTTCAGGATGCCATTGAACGGCTAAGAAGAATACTTCATTATCAATAAATTCTAATGCTTCCACAACACCATCTGTAGCTAATGCTGTGATTTTCATGTCTTTTCCCAGAGCTTTTGCTGTTTGATGATGAAATGAATTAATCATAACTTCTTTTTTACCAATTATTTTATATAACAACGAATCTTCTGAAACAATTGCTTTCTGTGTTGCCATTGATGGTTGTGACCATTGATCATGTTTTAGTTCTGCTCCTTCTTGATAGCTTAAATCTTGATACAATGTCCCACCAAATGTTACATTTGCTACTTGCAACCCTCTGCATATTGCTAATGTAGGTATTTTCATTTCAATAGCAAGTTTTAATAAATTCATTTCATAAAAATCTCTTCTAGGATCTGGTGTACCTGTTTTAGGAAGGTGCTCTTCTCCATATTCTAGAGGGTTTACATCAACCCCACCAGATAATATTAATACATCTATACTTTCTAGTTGTGCTTTAATATCTTCAATATCTGATAATGTTGGTAAAATTAAAGGTATTCCACCTGATTTTATTACAGATGTTGCATAATCTTCGTTTAATACTATTTTCCAGTATTCAAGAAATCTTCCAGAATTATCAGGTAATAAACCTGACGTTATTCCAACTCTAATTTTTTTCATTCTGATCTTCTCCTCTAACATATTTCAGAATATTTAATTTATATTCCAATACATGAATATTATCATGTATCTCAGTTTTTGTAAAGTGTAAATTACTTCTGTATTTTATCCACCTAAATATGCTTTTTTAATATCTGGGTCATCTAATAAATCTTTTCCGGCTCCTTCTTTTATGATTTCACCAGTTTCCAGTACATATGCTCTATTTGCAACTGATAAGGCCATGTGAGCATTTTGCTCAACTAACAGAATTGTTACACCCTCTTCTTTATTGATTCTTTCTATTATCTTAAATATCTCTTGAACTAATAATGGAGCAAGTCCCATAGATGGTTCATCCATTAGTAATATCGTTGGTTTTGACATCAATGCTCTTGCAATTGCCAACATTTGTTGCTCTCCACCACTCATTGTACCTGCAAGTTGTTTCTTTCTTTCTGCAAGTCTAGGAAATAAAACAAACATTTTTTCCAAATCTTCTTTTATTCCATCTTTGTCATTTCTTGTATATGCACCCATTTCTAGGTTCTCAAGTACTGTAAGTTCTGTGAATATTCTTCTACCTTCAGGAACATGTGCCATCCCTTGACTCACTAACTTATGTGCTTCTACTCCTGTTATATTAACACCATTTAAAGATACTTCTCCACTTTTAAGTGGTAACAATCCAGAAACGGCATGTAATGTTGATGTCTTCCCTGCTCCATTTGCACCTATAAGTGTAACTATTTCACCTTTTTTTATTTCAAATGATATGTTTTTTATCGCATGTATTGCTCCATAATAAACATTTAAATCATTAACTTCTAATATGTTCATTCTTCCTCCTAACTACTATTCCCCTAAGTATGCTGCTATAACTTCAGGATTATTTTGAATTTCTGTTGGTGTTCCTTGTGCTATCATCTTACCAAAGTTTAAAACATAAAGTTTTTCACATATTCCCATTACTAACCCCATATCATGCTCAATTAGCAATATTGTTATTTTAAATTTTTCTCTTATGAAACTTATAGTTTCCATCAAATCCTTTGTTTCCTGAGGATTCATTCCCGCTGCTGGCTCATCTAAAAGTAATAATTTAGGACCTGTTGCAAGTGCTCTTGCTATCTCTAATCTTCTTTGTTGACCATATGATAGGTTTCCAGCTTCTATATTTGCCATTTCAGCCATCTCAAAAATATCCAGTATTTCTAATGCTTTTTCTGTAACTTCCTGTTCCTCTTTTCTATATTTAGGTGTTCTAAATATAGCAGTGAATGTTGAATATGACATTGAGTTATTCAACGCTAATTTTACATTATCCAAAACTGTTAGATCTTTAAAAAGTCTTATATTTTGAAATGTTCTAGCAATACCTAACGAAACTATTTCAGGTGTTGATTTTTTATTAACATTAACTCCCCCAACTTCTATATCACCATCAGTTGGTTTATAAACACCAGTAAGTAGATTAAATATTGTAGTCTTTCCAGCACCATTTGGACCAATTAATCCTACTAATTCACCATCATTTATATCTAATTCAACTTGGTCTACTGCTCTCAATCCACCAAATGAAATTCCTAAATTCTTTGTTTTTAATAAAGACATTTAATCACCTACTTTCGCTTTTTCATTATTTTATTTTTTAAAAATTTTAATTTACTCCATGTAAATTCTGTTGTCCCAAATATTCCTTTTGGTCTAAATATCATAAGAGCAATAAGTATTATTGCATATATTAAGAATCTATATTGCGATGCATCTCTCAATGCTTCATTCAACAATGTTAATAAAATTGCTGAAAGCACTGATCCAGTTATACTTCCAAGTCCTCCCAATACTACAATTACTAATATTTCAATTGAAAATAAGAACCCAAACTTATCAGGTGTTAATATCCCCAAATTATGAGCTAAAAGTGATCCTCCAACACCTGCAAAAAATGCTGATATTGTAAATCCATAAACTTTTGCTTTATTAATATTTATTCCTATATTTTCTGCAGCAATTTCATTTTCTCTAATCGATAATATTGTTCTTCCTTGTCTTGATGTCATTATCATTGTCATTATAACTACTGAAACTACTACTATGAAAAATACACTTGTAAATGATGCAATTGGTGGTATATTTTTCAATCCTGCCGCTCCACCTAAAAATTCAATTTGTTGACCCATTATTGTTGGTCTGAAATCAATATTTTGTATTATATATTTTATTATCTCTCCAAATGCTAACGTTATTATTGCTAAATAATCTCCTTTTAGTCTCAACGTTGGGATTGCTATTAGCATTCCAAATATTGATGCAACAAATCCACCTATTATTGTTGATACTATTAATTGAAGTGGTGATGGAAATGCCATCGCTGCCATTATTTTTGAAACCTCAGCTGCTGTATATGCACCAATTGCAATAAACCCTGCATGCCCTAAACTAAGTTGACCCATAAGACCAACTGATATATTTAAACTTACTGCAAATAATATTGATATCATTATATTAATATAAACTTGACCTGTATAACTAAATGGATCACCTGAAATTGGTAAGTATAATGCTAAATAAAGGAATATTATAACTGCTATAGTAATAATATAGTTAAATTTGTTCAAATTTCCAAAAGTATTTATTTCTGGCCATTTAGTTGTATTATTTTTTTTCTCTATATTCATCATTCCTCCTATACTTTCTCTTTTACATTTTTACCAAATAATCCACTTGGCTTAAATAACAATATTACTATTAGGGTACCAAACACTATTGGATTTGCCCATGTTGACGATATGTATCCTTTTGTATATGATTCTATCATTCCCATTAAATAACCACCTATCATTGCACCTGGTATACTTCCTATACCTCCAAAAACTGCTGCTATAAATGCTTTAAGTCCTGGTAAAACTCCCATATATGGTTCTATTCTAGGATACATTAGTGCATACAGTACTCCACCTAACGAACCTAATGCTGATCCAATTGCAAACGTAACAGCTATTGTTAGATTTACATTTATTCCCATTAATTTTGCTGCACTTGTATCTTGTGAAACAGCTCTTGTTGCTTTTCCTAATTTTGTTTTTTTTATGAAAAAGTTTAATCCTAACATACATAATAGTGTAACTACTATTACAAATATCGTTAATTTGCTGACACTTACATATCCAAAGTTTATTGAGTCACTAGATAAAAACGAAGGTATATTTTCAGTTTTTATTACTTTTGGTTCTGCTTTAAATATTATCAGTGCTAAACTTTCTAATAAAAAACTCACTCCTATTGCTGTTATCAGTGCTGATATTTTAGGAGAATTTCTAAGTGGCCTGTACGCAAAATAATCTATCGTTACACCTAGAACAGCACATGTTACCATTGATATAATAATAGCAACTGGTAAAGGTATCCCACTACTAACAGATGCAAATGCTATATATGCACCTACCATTAGTATATCACCGTGTGCAAAGTTTATTAGTTTTACTATTCCATAAACCATTGTGTAACCTAGAGCTATTAATGCATATATACTTCCTACTTGTATACCATTTATTGTTTGCTCTATAAAGTTCTTTAACATATTTCACCTCGTATTTATTTCTTATAATAGTAGAAAGAAGATAGCAACGCTATCTTCTAAACTACTGTTATAGTTTTATTTTTTTATTTTTCTTACTGAACTTTTTCTTTAAGAACTACTTTTCCACCTTTTACTTCTACGAATGTAACTGCTTTTTGTGGATTTCTATCTGCATCAAATACTAATTTTCCTGTTACTAATTCTAAACTTAATCCTTTTAATGCATCTCTTACTGCTTCAGAACTTGTATCTTTTGCAATTTTTAATGCTGCTTCTATTAAGTTTCCTGTGTCATATCCTAATGCTGCAAATACGTTTGGATCTGTTCCTGTTTTTGCTTTATAATCTGCTATGAATTTTTGAACCATTGGTGTTGTATCATCTGGAGCAAATTGGCTTGCAAATACTGCTCCTTCTGTTACTGCTGCGAAGTCTTTTTGAACTCCATCCCATCCGTCTCCACCTAAATATTTTGCTGTCATTCCTAATTCTTTAGCTTGAGTTGCTATTAATCCAACTGTTCCATAATAATCAGGTATGAAAATTGCATCTGGAGTTTGGTTTTTGATATTTGTTAATATTGATTTGAAATCTTTATCATCTTTTGTATATTTTTCTTCAACAACTTGTAATCCTTGTTTTGCTGCTTCTTCTTTAAATGCTGCTGCTAATCCTACTGAGTAATCACTTGATGTATTTGTTAATATTGCTACTTTTTTGATTCCATTTTTTGCTGCATATTTTGCTGCTGCAGTTCCTTGGTATGGATCTGTAAATGTTGTTCTAAATACAAAATCTTTACCTTTTGTTACATCAATATTAGTTCCTGCTGGATCTATCATAACTGCTTTCATTTGTTGTGCTAATGGTGCTACTGCATTTGAGTTTCCTGATAAAACATTTCCTACGTAAATGTCAACTTTATCTTGACCTTTTAATTTTTTGAAAATGTTTACTGATTCGTTAACATCCCCTTTTGTATCTTGGCTTATTAACTCTAATTTCTTACCGTTAATTCCACCTGCTGCATTTATTTCCTCTATTTTCATTTTTAGACCTGCTTCAACAGCAGTCCCATATTGCGCAGTATCTCCAGTTAATGGCCCTGCATATCCTATTTTAATTACATTACTTGGTGCTTCTTTCTTTCCTCCACAGCTGATTACGAACATCGCAATTACTGTCATTAATAATAGTGCTTTTTTCATGATTTCCTCCTAAATATTTTTTTACTTATCTTTCTTACATAATTGTTATCATTATAGCATTTTTCTATGATTAATGAAAATATTTAATACTTATTTTTGCATTAATTCTATTAATCATTGAATTTCCCTTTATAAAGTAAGAGCGAATTTCTCCGCTCTCTTACTCCTTATACTACAATCATTATTATACTAATTTTGCTAAGTCTATCTCTTCTAAACTATTTATTATAAGATCTGCACCGTGAAGTGGCTCTCCTACAGAAACTCCAACTGCAAACATATTTGCACCTTTTATTCCTTCAATTCCAGCTTGTGCATCTTCAAATCCTATTGCTTCTTCTGGTTTTATCCCAATTGCTTCTGCTGCTCTAACAAATATTTCAGGATCTGGTTTACCTTTTACTAGAGTATTAGGATCAACAATATGTGCAAATCTTTCTTTGATTCCTAGTTTTTCTAATATGTGTGGTGCATTTTTTGATGCCGATGCTATTGATGATTTCATTCCTAGTGCTTCTGCTTGGTCTAATACTGAAAGAAGTCCTGGTAATATATCAGCCGGTGTTAACTCTTCCAATAATTCTACATATTCAGTATTCTTTTGTGCCGCCAATTTTTCTTTTTCTTCCTCAGTGTAGGCATCTGCTTTTCCACCAAATTCTAGAATTCTTTCTAATGATTCTGTTCTACTTATTCCTTTTAACTGTTCATTAAATTTCTCATCTATAATTATTCCTAACTTTTCAGCCATATTTTTCCATGCAATATAATGAAATTTTGCTGTATCTGTAATTACACCGTCTAAGTCAAATACTAATCCTTTTTTCATTGTTCCTCCTATTTTTATTTTTAATATTTTATTTCTGTTAATTTATTCGCCTCTAAATTCACGTTGTTCCCTTTTACAACTATTTCTGTTGCTTTATCAGCTATTACTTTTACTGCACTGTGCGATATCTCAAACTTGAATTCTACACCTTTAAAGCTCATTTTGAATTCAATGTCGTTCCATGCTTTTGGCATATGTGGATTTACAACTAATAATTTCTCTCTTAAGTCAATTCCCGCATATGTTGATAATGCTACAACTAGTGTTGCTGCCATTACTCCTGTATGTATTCCTTCAGCCGTTGTCCCACCTTGAATATCATTATAATCAGAACCAACTGCATCTAAAAATAATTCCCATGATAATTTCTCATTGTTAACCATTTGTGCTAATTGAGCATGTACAACTCTTGATAATGTTGATCCATGTGATGTTCTTGCTAAATAGTACTCTAGATTTTTTTCTAAATAATTTTCTGGTAATGTATAATCTAAATCTGTAAGTATTTCATCAATTTTTTCTTTGTTTAAATTATAGAATGTCATCAATGTATCTGCTTGTTTAGCAACTTTGTAATCATCTGCTGATTTTCCTTCTGCTTTAAGTAGTCTATCCATACGATATACATTTCCATATTTTTCTCTGAAATAATCCCAATCTAATTCTTTAAGTTCAAAGTATCCTTCGTACTGTGCAATTATTCCATCTTTATCTATTTCTAAAGAAAGCTTATGTTTCACATCTTCTAATTTTTGAAGTTCTGCATCTGTGAAATTAACTTTGTTTCTTATTTCTGTTGCTTTAGATCCTAATTCTTCTAATATTACTGGTATTTGTTCAAATAACCATACAACCATCATATTAGTGTATGCATTATTTCTTAATCCACCTTGATGTGTTCCTGGGTATGCTTCGTGGAATTCATCTGGCCCCATTACTTTATCTATTGTGTATCTTCCTGTCGTTTCATTTTTAGTTGCTTTGCTTGACCAAAAACGTGCCACTTCTAATATCATTTCAGCTCCGTATTGCTCCATAAATGCTGTATCTCCTGTTACATTAACATATTGCCAAACATTATATGCAACCGCTAACGAAACGTGTCTTTGGAAACAACTGTAATCATCTCCCCATTCTCCAGAGATTGGATTTAAATGTACTGTTTGAGTTTCTTCCGATCCATCTGATCCAGATTGCCAAGGGAACATTGCTCCTTCGTATCCATTTTCTTTAGCATATACTCTTGCAGCCTCTAGTCTTTTATATCTATACATTAATATTTGTTTTGCTGTTGCTGGAAAGTGAACGTCATAAAATGGTAATATAAATATTTCATCCCAGAAAATATGTCCTCTATATGCTTCCCCATGTAATCCTCTTGCAGTTATAGATGCATCAAGATTATTATTATTTGGTGAACCTGATACTAATAAGTGAAATGAGTGAATTCTCATTAATTTTTGAGATAACATATCTCCAGAAACTTTAATGTCTACTTTATCCCAAAGTTTAGCCCATCCTGTATTTGCATCTGATTTTACATTTTCAAATGTTCTTCCTTTTGATGCTAATTCTTTTGATTTTGCTACAACATCACCTTCAGTTTCCAACGTTGTAAATACTGCAACTATTTTTTCTACAGTATATACTTCATTTTCTTTTGCATCTACTGTTAATTTTGTTGTTGTTCTTCCTTCAGCTGTTAAATTTTCAGTATCCAAAACGGTACCATTTACTAATTTGAAATCTGCTGATTGAGCAACTTTAGTTTTTGATTGATTAGTCTCTACTACTAAAGTAGATAATGTTCCTACAGCTTCTTGCAAAATGTAATTTAAGTGATTTGATGATAGACTTCTATATCTTTCAACACCATAATTTACTATTTGCGCATCTATTTCTGATATGATTGTTATTTTTTTTGAAAAATTTAATGGTTTTATTGTGTATGAAATTGCATATTCATGTGGGTTTTCCATATTTGCTACTTTTTTTGTGACTATTTCAAATCTATTCCCTTGATTATCTTCACCTATCATCTTAGTTGTCAAAAGGCTCGATTGCAAATTCAATTCTCTTTGTAGTTCGATTACTTTATTTTTATTAGGCTCATATATTTCTGCACCTTCAACTTGAACAGTTATAAATTGTGCATTTGGAAGGTTAACAAAATCTTCATTAACTACATCTCTTCCAGCAACTTCTGTTACTAATTTATTGTACATACTTGCAACATATGTTCCTGGATAATTATCATCTGACGCTTTTGACTCAGTCAATGCACCTCTAACTCCTAAATATCCATTCCCTACTGTTAATAAAGATTCTTTTGATCTTTCTCTTTTTCCACCTGTATATCCGTAATATTCTATATTCCACACGTTGTATTTGCTTTGATCTGAAAATTTGCTAATTACTTCTTCATAATTATTTGTATCTACTCCGCTTAAAACTGGAACATTCAGAGTATCTGCTAATAATAATTTAGCATCTGCCTTTTCTCCATTGTATTCAATTACTGACTTAGAGTAACTACTCTCTTGTGTTCCATAAACAACGGCTCCAACATAATCAGAGAACTCTCCTTTGATTTCTGCTCCAAGTTGTCTTAACATCTCGTCGGTATCGTTCCCGAAAAAAGAAAAACTTTTAGAATTTAGTATTTTTCCATCTTCTTGTATCTGCTCAACAATAGCATTATCAGCAGAAAATTTAATTTTCAAATATCCCATAACATCATATCCCTTCTTTTTATTCTTTAATTAATTTTATATCTCACGTTCATTTCAAAGTCAATGGTATCAACTAAAAAAATTGAAGAAAATTATTCCTGCTGCTCTCCCAGATTTTTCTCTGTCTCTCCTATATGAATGGAATTCTTCATTCCATGTATTTTCATTTGAAATCACTAGATTTTCTTCCTTGATTCCTAGTTTCAAGGCAGTTATTTTATTAAACTCTGTGTTATTAAAAAAGTATTTGTCTCCCTCACCTTTAATAAATGATTTTTCAATTCTCTCATCTTCAATACCAAATTTTTCTACAAACTTATTATAGAATTCTACTCCTACTTCATAATTATCAATTGATATGCCTATCCCCAGTCCAACTAGTAAATCTTCTGGGTTCGTTCCATATTCTTTTTCCATTAAGCTTATTCCATTTTGCATTATTTCTTTATAACTTCCTTGCCATCCAGAATGCCAAACACCTATAACAGCATTCCTTTTATCGTATACAAATATTGGTAAACAATCTGCATAAAATGTGAACAGTGCTACATCTTTTCTATTTGTTATGAAGCCATCTACTTCTTCGTATGTATAATCTGTAATTTCATCAGTAATATTGATAATCTTATTAGTGTGTGTTTGAAATGATTGAATTTGTATCTTATCCGATGCACCTAGTATTTCTAGTATTTTAATTCTGTTGGTTTCTTGTGTATGTCCATTATCTTCAGGATATCCAGAACAATAGTCTGACATGTTCCCTGCATTTTTTTTAGTATATACGGCTTTAATATTAAATTTTTCAAATTCTTCAATGCTATAATAATTTTCATCTTCTATAAACATTTTATTCTCCTCTACTACCAAAATATTCTGTAAGCTCCACAAGAACTTGATTTGAATCATAATTATCAACTAATATATTTTTTGCTTCTTGAATGTATTCATTCAGTAGTTCCTTTGATCTTTCAAGTCCAAAAAGGCTTGGATATGTTGTTTTTTGATTTGTTACATCACTAGATTTTTTTCCTGTTTTTTCAAATTCTCCTTCAATATCAAGAATATCATCTTTTATTTGAAATGCTATTCCCATAAGTTCTGAATATTTAACTAGTCGTTGAATATCATCTTCATTAATTCCAAGCGAAATGAGTGGTAACTCAATGGCAGCAGTTAGTAATTTACCTGTTTTGTTTGCATGTATATATTGTAATGTCTCATATTCTATTTTATGATTTTCTGACTCCATATCAATATATTGGCCTCCAATCATACCGTAGAAACCTGCATATTCTGATAATTTTGCAATAATCAATGCTTTCTTTTCTTGTTTTATTTTATCAGATTTTGCTATTATTAAAAATGCTTCCGTAAGTAATGCATCTCCAGCTAAAATAGCTGTTGCTTCATCAAACTTTATATGCGTTGTTAATTTCCCTCTTCTGTACATATCATTGTCCATTGCAGGCAAATCATCATGTACAAGTGAATAACAATGAATAAATTCTAATGCTATTGCTACATCTTGAATTTCATCATAACTTTTATTAAACAAATCACACATCATATACATAATGATTGGTCTAAGTCTCTTACCGCCATTCATAACGCTATAATTCATTGCTTCAGAAAGCATTGATGGGTTTTTGTATAATGCTAGTTTTTCTTGAAGATTTGCTTCGATAATTACTTTTTTTTCATTCAAATATTCTTTTAGCATAAGACTACTCCATTTCTTCTATTTTAAGAGTACCATTCTTTTCCATTACTTTTTGAATTTTTCCTTCTGCTTGCTCTAATAATTTTTCTGATTCTTTAATAAGCTTTATCGCTTTTTCATATTCAGTAATTGATTCATCTAGCGACAATTCACTATTTTCTAGTTTTTCTATGATTTCATCGATCTTATCAATATTCTCTTCATACGTAATACCTATTTTTTTTGTAGCCATATTTTTCACCCCTATATAAATTTATTTTTTATTGATCATTATGTCTATAAAATGAAATTATTTTTTTGTTGTAGTCTCTCTCATCATATTTTACTAACTTACCTATTGTTTCGGGTAATTTTTCATAAACACTGTGCTCAGATATTATGATCCCATCTTTTGCAAGTAAATCATAGTCAGAAACATGTTTTATTGTGTTTTCAGTTAAATTCTCTTTGTATGGTGGATCCATGAAAATTATATCAAATATTTCATTCTTTCTATTTAATATCTCAATAGCTCGCAAAGACTCATTTTTGTATGCTCTCGACTTATTTTCTAACTTACAATCATTAATATTCTCTATTATAATTCTAAGTGCTTCTTGATTTTTCTCAATTAAAATGGCTCTTTTAGCCCCTCTGCTAAGTGCTTCTATTGCCATATTCCCTGTCCCTGAATATAAATCTAGAAACTTTGATTCAACAACTTTGTCTCCAATAATACTGAATATTGCTTCTTTTATTCTTTCGAGTGTTGGACGTGTCTCATTACCTTCTCTTGATTTTATTTTTTTGTTTTTCAATGTTCCTGATGTTATCCTCATACTTAATTACCTCTATTTCCTATTTTTTCAGTTCTATTTCTAAATTTCCTTGCAAATTAACATCGGCTATTGCCAGCTTATATCTGTTTCCTTTTATCTTCTTAAACTCATAATTTTGGAATGTCAACTTATCTATTTCTTTTCCAGAGTTATTATTTATTGTTACAATTAATATATTTGCAACATTTTCATTTTCAAAATTTTTCACTAAATCAAAATTATATGTGAATTTATCTTTGTTTTCTGGATTTGAAAATGTATAGTCAACTTGCAATAATTGTTCTTCATTTTTTTTAATTAACATTGATATTGCATACCATTCTCTTAATACATTCATACCTGAATCATTTTTAAAATTAATAGTTGCTCGTGATGGTTCAGACGATTTGTAATTATCAATAAATTCTATTTTTTTTAGATATTTTCTTGGTGTTGCACTTGCATATTGATCTACTGAGAATAAATATGTCGTTCTTAAGTTAATATTATCTGTATTCTTGAACCAATATTTTGACTCTACTTCAAATTCACTATTTTTATTAATATTAATAGTTATATCTTCACGATTTATTGTAATTAGTTGGGGTTTTATTATTTTTATATTTCCAACATTTATAAATTGCTCTTTACTTTCAGCACATAAAGTTATACTTGTAGCAATTAAAATTAATATAAATAAGACTATTCTATTTCTCTTCATTATTTTATACCTCTTAGCCATTTTATTTTTCGTTTATATTATATCATATAAATATTAATATATTAACATTGAATCTCCAAAACTATAAAATCTATATTTCTCTTTTATTGCTTCTTCGTACGCCGACAATATCTTTTCTTTACTCGCAAAAGCAGATATAAGCATTACAAGTGTTGACTTCGGAAGATGAAAATTTGTTATAATTGCATCAACTATTTTAAATTTGTAATCTCCGTAAATAAATATATCAGTTTCCCCTTCTTTTTCCAAAAGAAGTCCATTAGCATCAACTGCTGATTCCAGTGTTCTAACTGACGTCGTTCCTACAGCAATTACACGTCGCCCTTCTTTTTTGGCACTATTCACTATATCTACCGTTTCTTTTGGAACCCAGTATTTCTCACTATGCATAACATGATCTAAAATATTTTCTACTTGCACTGGTCTAAATGTTCCTAATCCTACATTCAAAAAGACTTCTGTTATTATTACCCCTTTATCCCTGATCTTTTCTAGTAACTCATTTGTGAAATGTAGTCCTGCAGTTGGTGCTGCAACTGATTCCCCATCTTTTGCATAAACTGTTTGATATCTATTTTTATCTTCTAATTTCTCTGTTATGTATGGTGGTAGCGGCATCTCCCCTAACTTATCCAGGATTTCTTCAAAATTACCAGTAAAAATAAATTTTATTACTCTATTCCCATCTTCTTTTATTTCAAGTAATTCAGCTTCTAAAACACCTTCTAAAAAAATTACTTTCTGCCCTATTTTCCATCTTTTAGCTGGTTTCAGTAAAACTTCCCATGTAAACATATCATATCTTTTAAGCAAGAAACATTCAATAACTACTCCATTTTCTTTCTTCCCAAATAATCTTGCTGGAATGACTTTTGTCCTATTTATGACTAATACATCACCTTTTTTTAAATAGTCAATTATATTATAGAAATTTTTATGTTCTATTTCATTTTTATCCTTATTTAAAACTAACAATTTTGAATGATCTCTCGGCTCAATTGCATGCTGTGCAATGAGGTTTTCTGGCAATTCAAAATCAAATTCATTTATATTCATTATAATATCCTAACATTTTTATTTTTTATTTTTGTATGTCTCGCATCTATTTTTCCATCCAAGGAGCCATTTTAATTCATTTCTTTTTGGATCAGAATTCTTAACTCTCTGTTCTAGTACTGATTTTGCAGAATTGCTAAATTCTGTTAATGCCGCGTTTCCAATCTCTTTCCCTGTCATATTCTCAAGAACTTGTCTCAATCCCCAACCTTTTTTGTTATATGTCTCACTGTCATTTATTCCTTCACCTTTGAAATTAACATAGTCTATCAATGCATAAAGTCCATTTGGTGAATTTGCAACTCTATAAAACTGATACTCTAAGTTCTCTTTATTTGTAGATTTTTCTTTCATTTTTTCTAGAGATGATTTTAGTCTTTCAAATATAAATAATATTTGTGTATCTTTTGTTTTATTTAGAAATTCTGTTAGTTCTGCGACATCTTTATCTTTATTTTGTTTCTCTGAAAATAATTGATCCCTATCGATCCAAGGAGCATATTTATTGTCTTTCAATATTCTTGGTAGTTCTATTTTATTAGTCTTGTAAAACTCCACTAACTTTGGAAAACTCTCCTCAAATCTATCTGGTTCTCCCTCTTTATACCAGATAAAATGTCCTATTCCTAGCGACGGGAAATTTTCACCTTTATTCCAATAAACTAAGTTATCTTTTTTTCCACCAGCTTCATTTTGAAATATTCTTTCTGCTATTTTACTCAATTCTTCTTTTGAAATTTCTAATTTCTTATTAGATGCTTGAGATATCGAAACAACTGTCAATACTAATGTTAATATGATATATATCATTTTTCTTTTCATTATATCTCCACCTTTTCAGTACTTATTTTTTGCCCTAAAACTATTCTTCCAATCCCTGTTAAGTCATTTAGTATACTTACATTTCTATACCCTATTTCTTCCATTATTCTCTTAACAATTATTCCTTGATTATGCCCTACTTCAAACAATAAATATCCATCATTCGCAATATAATCAATAGATTTCTCACTTATTTCATAATAGAAATATAATCCCTCGTTAGATGCAAATAATGCTTCAAATGGCTCATGTAAAAGTGTGTCATCAGACATTAATATAACTTCTTTTTCGGGTATATACGGTGGATTTGAAATTATCATATCAAACTTTCTATACTCAATATTTTGAAATAAATTAGACTTTATAAATTTTATGTTTTCTGCTTTCTGAATTTCTCTATTTCTCTCTGATATTTCAAGTGCTTTATCAGATATGTCTACACCGATAACTTTTGAATCACTGCACTCTAATGCAATTGTTATTCCAATTACTCCAGTTCCTGTTCCTATATCTAAAACTTTAGGATTTTCTATCTTTTTTAAAATTTCTATTGCCTTCTCAACTAGTACTTCTGTATCTTGTCTAGGAATCAAAACACCTTTATCTACATAGAATTTACGGCCATAGAAGTCCTGTTCATTAAGTAAATATTGTATTGGAAATTTCTCTTTTGCAACTTTTTGGAGGTATATTCTGATTTTATTTATTTCCTCATCTTTCACGTCATCTCTATGACGCGTAAATAGCATCATTCTATCAACTTTCAATACGTGTGAAAATATAATTTCTGCTATCAGTTTTGCTTCCTCTATATTATTTTTTTCTAAATAGTCAATCCCTTTATCTAATAAGTTTTTTAAGTTATTATTTGCAATGTCAATTTCATCATCACTCTTATCAACAATGCTAGCTAATTTACTTCTAATCAATGCTTTTTCATCTTCTGTAATTTCACGTTCAAATCCTGCATATATCATTATTCTATCTATTTGCAGTGCTTCTGCAACTAGAGTTTCTGCTATTATTCGAGATTTTTCTATCTCCCTTTTATCTAAATAGCTCTTAGATCTATCTAATACTTCAAGTATACTGCTCATCATTTACCTTTCTAAATACTTCTATTGTTCAACTTATTTACTATTATAACTCATTTTCTGTTTCACTTCAATGCTAAACAAAAAAGCAGGCTAAAAGCCTACTCTCCTACTGTTTTTAATAATTCTGCTTGATCATATGCTATTAATGCATCTATCATTTCATTTAAGTCTCCATCTAAAAACGCATCCATTCTATGGATTGTGACTTTTATTCTATGATCTGTTATTCTTCCTTGTGGGAAATTATATGTTCTTATTTTTTCTGATCTATCCCCGGTTCCAACTTGTGAACGTCTTTCACTTTCAACAGTTTTTCTTTGTTTTTCATATTCCATTTCATATAATTTTGAAGCTAATACTTTCATTGCAGCTTCTTTATTTTTTATTTGTGATCTTCCATCTTGAGATGTAACAACTATTCCTGATGGTAAATGTGTTAATCTTACAGCTGAATCTGTTGTATTTACATGTTGTCCACCTGCTCCACTTGATCTATATGTATCTACTTTCAAATCTCCTGGGTTTATTTCTACCGCAGTTACATCATCTATTTCAGGTAATACTGCTACAGTTATTGTTGACGTGTGTATTCTCCCTGATGACTCTGTTTCCGGAACTCTTTGTACTCTATGTACTCCGCTCTCAAATTTCAGTCTTGAGTATGCACCTTTTCCTGCTATTGAGAATGTTACCTCTTTTAATCCACCAACACCTATATCACTTTTATCAATGATTTCAACTTTCCATCTATTTCTTTCTGCATATCTTACATACATTCTAAATATCTCTGATGCAAAAAGTGCTGCTTCATCTCCACCTGCACCTGCTCTTACTTCCATTATTACATTTTTGTCATCGTTTGGATCTTTTGGTAGCAGAAGTATTTTCAGTTCTTCTTCAAGTGTTGGAACTTCTTCTTCTAAAGAGTGTATCTCATCCAATATCATTTCTTTCATCTCAGAATCTTTTTCAACTTTTAAATCTTCACGAAGTGTTTCCAATTCACCTTTTTTACCTCTATAATATTTATACTTTTCCACTAATTCGTCAATACTATTTAATGCTTTATTGTACTCCGTCATCTTTTTAGGATCACTTGCAACGTTCGGATCCATAAGTAATTCCGTTAATTCTTCATGTTTAATAACAACATCATCTAATTTTTGAAACATTTTTTTCCCTCTTTTCAACTATATAATTTATATTTTATTTTAAAAATTTACGTTCCATTATACCATAAATTTATAGCATTTACAATTCCTATTCTCTAGTGTTATAATATTGAAAGGTGATTAATGTGAATAATATAGAAAATATTTTAAAACATATTTTTAGTTTAAAACCAAAAGATAAAAAAGAAAGTCTAGATGATTTAATTGACTTATATAAGTTGTTAGACTCTCCTTGTGATAACATAAAAATTGTACATATTGCTGGAACTAATGGAAAAGGATCAGTTACATCATATATAGAAAGTATTCTTTTAAAGTCAAATTACAATGTTGGAAAATTTACCTCTCCTCATATTATGAAATATGATGAACGAATAT
>ERZ650312.745-NODE-745-length-18355-cov-4.769016_pt1 | contig 18355 bp, 12 predicted proteins | sample MGYA00376248_ERZ650312 | MGnify/ENA primary metagenome ERZ650312 (study PRJEB26733, sample SAMN07839316) | wastewater metagenome | biome: urban; feature: wastewater treatment plant; material: waste water | place: USA: North Carolina | collected 2016-07-28 ... | reverse complement strand
AAACAGGAATCAGGTTGACCCCTTCTTTGTGCTTTCCCCATCTAAAGACAGAAGACGCAAACGGCTTGACTCCCTCCTGCAGCATTTCTTCCGTATAAGGGAAATTTTCCAGAATCCTCTGGTTTCAAACGATATAGCTGTTTCTTTCGTCATGATTATAAGGTAACTTCCTTCAAAACCCAATTGGCAGGATTGTTGTGTGTATTGCAAAAATTGCAGTATTATAATTTCAGACAATCTAAAAACCCTCATAAATCGTGTATTTTCTGCACATTTATGAGGGTTTTATATTTTTGCGTTATTTTTACAAATTCACAGTTGAATTATGCGTTCATCTGTTTAGCAACTTCCTCAGCGAAGTTCTCTTCTTTCTTCTCGATTCCTTCACCGGTCTCGAAACGAACGAAGCCTTTTACTGCTACGGTTGCGTTGTTTGCTTTAGCAACCTGTGCTACGTACTGAGCTACGGACTGTTTTCCGTCTTCTGCTTTTACGTATACCTGATCAAGCAGGCAGATCTCTTTGAGCTCTTTGTTGATACGGCCCTGGATCATTCCCTGGATAACTTTTTCCGGTTTCTGGGACTCTTTCGGGTCGTTCTGAATCTGAGCCATGAGGATTTCTTTCTCATGTGCGATGTAATCAGCGCTTACTTCGTCGCGGTTTGTGTACTGCGGACGAAGAGCTGCAATCTGCATTGCAACGTTTTTAGCCATCTCTTTGAGGTCATCGTTTACAACATCTGTCTCAACGTCAACCAGAACACCGATTTTACCGCCCATATGAGTATAAGAAGCAACGAAACCGTTCTCCTCTTTTACCTGCTGGAAACGACGGATGTTCATGTTCTCGCCGATGGTAGCGATCTGATGAGCCAGCTCTTCGCCAACGGTCTCGTTGGTATCGAATTTCCAAGGCTCTGCCAGGAATCCTTCTACGTCTGCTGCAGTTGTATCCATAGCCTGCTCTGCAACCTGTGCTACATAGCCACGGAATTTCTCGTTCTTTGCAACGAAGTCTGTCTCAGCGTTTACTTCTACAGCGACAGCTTTCTTTCCATCCTCGGATACGTTCAGCATAACGATACCCTCAGCTGCGATTCTGCCAGCTTTTTTCTGAGCAGTAGCAAGTCCTTTTTCTCTCAGGAACTCCATTGCTTTGTCCATATCACCTTCGGTAGCTGTAAGAGCTTTCTTGCAGTCCATCATACCAGCACCGCTTACTTCTCTTAACTCTTTTACCATTGCTGCTGTAATAGCCATTGTTTTATTCCTCCGTATACGTGATTCAGCAGACTGCATCTTCATGCCGGTCTGCTATTGTGAGATTCGCCGAAGGGAACCTGAATTTCAAGTTCCCCCCAGTTCATTACTTCGCGTAAATTATTCAGCGTCTGTCTCTGCTGCTTCTTCGTATGCAGCTTCCTCAGCCTCGCCCTGTTTTGCCTCGATAACTGCGTCTGCCATTTTGGAAACGATCAGTTTTACGGCACGGATAGCGTCGTCATTACCCGGAATTACATAGTCAAGCTCTTCCGGATCGCAGTTGGTATCGCAGATACCGATCAGCGGAATTCCCAGTGTATGAGCTTCCTGTACGCAGATTCTCTCTTTTTTCGGATCTACTACGAAGATAGCGTCCGGCAGTCTCTTCATTTCTTTGATACCGCCAAGGTTTTTCTGCAGTTTTGCAAGCTCTTTCTTTAACTCAATGACTTCTTTTTTCGGAAGAACTTCGAAGGTGCCATCCTGCTCCATGGTCTCGATTGCTTTCAGTCTTGCAATACGGCTCTGGATGGTTTTGAAGTTGGTCAGCATACCGCCGAGCCATCTCTCGTTTACATAGTACATTCCGCAGCGCTCTGCCTCAACAGCGATAGCGTCCTGAGCCTGTTTTTTGGTTCCTACGAAAAGGATTGTGCCGCCGTCTGCTGCGATGTCTGCAACAGCTTTGTATGCGTCATCTACCATTCCTACAGATTTCTGCAGGTCGATGATGTAGATACCATTACGCTCTGTGTAGATGTACGGAGCCATTTTAGGATTCCATCTTCTTGTCTGATGTCCGAAATGAACACCGGCTTCCAGTAACTGTTTCATTGAAATTACGCTCATTGTTTTATCTCCTTATGGTTTTATTCTTCCCCATGTTTTTTCACCTTGGAACCTGTTTTTCAAAAAACAGGCACCATCCTTGGTACCGCATGGGTGCTTATTGTGCAACAGTAAGATTGTATCACAGAGTTTTTTTCATGACAAGCATTTTTTTCGCGGATTCTGCGGTTTTTTTCTGTTATTTTTGTGTTTTTCCCTGTTTATCCTTTAAAAACAGATACCAGAATGTTCCGGCGCAGATTACCGCTTCCAAAAAGATGAACATCCATGCACCTGCCGGCGCTTTTTGGGTCATCCAGGATACGAACTGGCTCCGGTAAAGTCCCCAGATATTTTCTGCCATGTGCGCAAGAACCGGGGCAAGGAGTGTTCCGCACCGCTCATAAATAAGGATCAGAAGCACACTTACCACGGCTGCATAGACAAACTGCGTCACATTGCCGTGATATGCACCGAACAGCAGACATGATGCTGCGATGCCCCAGCCGGTTCCCCAGAAATCTTTTGCCCTGCGGTAAATCATGCCGCGGAAAACAATTTCCTCTGCGGCCGCGCTCAGCACACCGACGGACAGGATCAGAAGCAGCGGGTTCTGTCCTTCATAAATCTTTGATGCCATGTCCTGATAGCCGGAAAAGATTCTGGTAAAGCCGGTCACGTTCATGACAGTGTTCAGGAGATGGCCGAAGGTCATAACCAGCAGAATACAGGCGGCTGCCTCTGCCGCACTCCACCGTTTTTCCGGTTTCGGGAACATGCCTTCATCTTTTTTGTACTGTTTCCAGAGAACCGGGATCGCCGCCAGACTGCCGATTGCTGATGCAAGAACGGATGTCGCGTGCATACGCTCTTCCAGATAACCGCCGGTCGTAAACGTCATCAGGATCAGCGCCAGAAGTACGGTTGCTCCGATCAGAAACAGTTCGTACGTCAGAAGCGGTTTTAAAAGACGCCATAGCTTCCGCTGGATAGGAATTACGATTTCCTCCGTTTTTGGCTCTGTTTTCGCTGTCCTTTTTTCTTTTATATTCTCTGCTTTTTTCTCTTTCGGCGCAAAGATTCCTGTTCCACTTTCTCCTCTTGTCAGCCACGGGATACGCTCCGGCTTCATTTTTTTGATGCGGTCGCGTCTTTTCTTCTCTTCTTTCGGATCCTCCGCCAGCAGTTTCAGTTCTTCCGGTGTATCACATACCTTTGCGGCACCTGCTGCCTCGAGTTCTTCTCTTCCGCCGTACCCATACGATACGCCGACACAGAGCAGTCCGTTTTCTCTTGCCCCGATTACGTCATAGCTTCTGTCACCAACCATCACCACGTCGGAACGGCTGTCTTCTGCTCCGAGTCGGCGCAGCGTCTCTGCGATGACTTCTCCTTTGTCGGTTCTGGTTTCGTTCATTTCTGAACCGGTTACTACGGTAAAATACTTTCTGATTTCGAAATGCTCCAGGATCTGCTCCACGTATTTTTCCGGTTTGGACGATGCTACCGCCAGAATTTTTCCCTTCTCTTTCAGATACGCCAGAACCTCCGGGATTCCCTCGTATACTTCATTTTCAAAAATGCCCTCTGCCTCGTACCGCTCCCGGTATTTTGTGATGGCCTGCTGTGCTTCTTCGCAGCCAAGGCCTGCAAAATTCATGAAAGATTCCAGAAGCGGCGGCCCCACGTAACAGTTCAGTTTTTCCAGATCCGGCTCTTCGATGCCAAAGGATGCCAGCGCATACTGTACGCATCTTGTAATTCCAGGACCGGAATCGGTCAGGGTTCCGTCCAGATCAAATAATATCATATCTGACATACTCTTATTTCCTCTTTTACTTTTTTTATCGTATGACATGTCTTTTATTCTAGCATATCGAAATTAGAAATACAAACAAAACCGGATCAGGCTATTTTCTGCAGAGTGCACGCAGATAGCGGGTGGTCTGATTCTGAATTTCGGCAATGGCACGAATCAGGTTCCAGAGGCGCCTCAGGGACTGCCAGAGGCGGGTTCCTTTTGGTTTCTGGCTGGTTCTTTGGCTGACAAGTGTGGAAGTTTTTGGTTTCACGTTGACTTCCCACGGTTTCATGGTTCGTACAATGCCGTCTGCGCCACGCACTTTTACAGTGATGCGGTTGTAGCCTTCGGAAAGGCTCTCGGCTTTCAGACAGATTTTGTTTTCTTTCCATTCATATTCGGCTTCGGAGCCATTTACCATGCAGGAAAGAATTTCAGCCGTGTCGGCGGCTCCCTCGAGCAGAATTTCCGGGGTATAACCGGGATCTATTTCGACGCTGGTGTCGGCCGGGCGGATAATCAGGGGGTTCGGCGCTTCGAAATCTTCGTCTGCTATCTGTGATAATATGAAATCGGCGATGATCTGCGGCGGTATTTGAGATGGCTCCTCCCCGGCACTCTCAGATGGAGTTTCGGCAGGCGGAGGACTGCTTTCTTCTGTTTGTAGCGGAATATCATCTGGATCTTGGGTCACCTCCTCGGGCGTGGCTGCAGCAACGGGCAGCTGTTCGTCTGTTTTGAGTTCTTCTTTCTCCGGAGACGATTGCCCGGGCTCCGTTTGTTCCTGCTTTTCTGTGTTTGACTTTCCGGCATCTGGCATTACGGTAGGCTCCTCTTTTTCTGGTGCTTTTGTTTCCGAGGTTTGATTTTCTGACTCTTTTTCGGTTGACGGAGATTCCTGCTTCGTTTCTTCCATATCAGGCTTTTCCGGTTCCGGATCTTCTGGCATCAAATTTTCCGTTCCGGATTTTTCTGAACCTGTATCTTCATAATCTGGTTTTTCTGTGTCCATTTCTCCAAAATCCGTTCTCTCCGAATCTGACTCTTCTGTCTCTGATTCTTTTGTATCTGTTTCTTCACATCCTTCCTCTGATTCCGATTCCCCGGAACCCATATCTCCTGCCTCCGGTAATTCTTCTGGCTTCCCCGATTCTGAATCTTCCGAAATTTCTTCCTCCTCTTCTTCCCACCTTTCCGCTGGTTCTTTCTCCGGATCCGGAATTACCGTCGGGGGAAGCATTTTTTCTTCTCCTTCTGTCTCTTTCTTTCCGGTCTCTGCCGGATCTGTTTTCTCTTCCGGCGGCTCTGGTTCCTGCTCTGGTTTCTCTTCTATAGGCGGTTCTTCTTCTGACTTTTCGTCCGGCAGCAGTTCCTCCGGTCCGGCTTTCCCGTCTGCATCTGTCACATCACTGTTCTCGATGATTTCAGCTTCTAATTCCACGCTTTCCACCGCACTTGCGGCCTCGCCTGTCGTCTGCTGTGTCTCCGCGTGGACTTCGATTCCCTGGACTGCCAGGAATCCTGTCATCATTGCGCATATGGTCTTTTTTCTCATCCTGCTTCCTCCCATCTTTTTCTGATCTGCTGATAAAAAATGTCCTCCTCCATTCCCAGAATTTCTGCTGCCTCGTTGAGGTACTGTTCTGCTTTTTCCTGCATGTCGAACTGAAGTGCCAGCTCTGCAGCCCTGAGCAGATTTTTCCGCCGGTTTCCATCCTGTCTGCTGCACAGAAGCCGTTCGTAATAGAGAAAGCTCTCCTGGCACCAGTCCTGTTCTCTTTCCCCATCCCCGGATTTTCCGCCAAGATAGCACGCATCCGCCAGTCTCTGCCAGATGACGTTCTCCCACTGCCCCTCCATATTCTCGCCTGCGGCCTTTTCCAGCACTTCGATTCCTTTCCGCATGGCGTCTATGTCATTTTCACGCGCCAGTTCTTCGGAAAAACTGAAATACATTCCTGCAACAGCAAGATATCTGCGGCAGCGTTTTTCTTTTTCCGGCTCCTGCTGCGTGTCATCATAAAATTCAGCCAGCAATGGCTCCATCTGCATTTTTTCCCTTGCCGCATCATCCGCCAGACAGTATTCCACAAGTTCCTGCTCCACACGCCCCGCCTGACTGAGATGGTCTGCCTTTAAGAACGCTTCCCGCGCTTTCTGGTAGTTCGGCAGACTGCCTTCTTCCACCGGATTTCCGCAGAACCAGAGATCTCCCTGCTCCTCCCATTCGTCTGCCGCCGGAAACTGCCCCCATGGCATCCTGCTGGCAACTGCAGCCGCTCCTCCTGTCAGAAAAGCAAAAACTGCAAAGATCCGCAGAGTCTTCCTGCCTTTTCGCTTTCTTTCCAGCCGCCGCAGTGCCTTTTTGACTTCTCCGGCAGACGCATACCGCTCCTCCGGCTTTTTCTGCATACACTTTTCCATCACCCGCCAGAGTCCTCTTTTCTGCCGCTTTTTCGCATGCTTCGCCATTGCCGCAAGCAGTGCGCCGAGTGCATAAAGATCGGAACGGGCGTCACACTTCCCGTCATACTGCTCCGGCGCTGCATAACCGCGGGTTCCATAACGGACTTCCACACCCGTTTCTTCTGTTCCGGCTGCACCGAAATCCACAAGGTATATTTCACCACGCTCTGTTATCATCACGTTGTCCGGCTTCAGATCCCGGTAGAAAACCGGCGGGTTCTGTGCATGGAGATAACAGAGAATCCCGCTCAGGGCAATTCCCGTTTTCAGAATTTCCCGGCTGGAAAACCGTTCTCCCTTACGCATACGCTGTCCGATAGATTTTCCGTTTACAGCTTCCATCACCAGAAAGCTTTTTGTCCCACTTTCCAGAAGTTCCACCGCACAGGGAATCCCGGGATATGAAAACTTCTGTAAAAGAAACGCTTCCCGGCGCAGTTTTTCCCTGTCACATATACTTACCTTGACTGCATACCGCTTTCCGGATCCAGTTTTCTCTGCAAGATAAACGACAGACGTTGCCCCTCTTCCGAGCACTGACAGCAGGCGATACTTCCCTCCCGGAAGTTCTACTTTTCCAATGATCCCGCCTCCTCTTTTTACGTCAAAGTGTTTGTCAGTCCGATATTCTGTTTTTGTACATGGATATAAATTGAGCCGAATGGCTCTTCGATAGAGTAATATAGAATCGATTTTTCAGGACGAATGTCCAAGCGGATGAAAAATCGTGATGTAAGTATAACACAACAGCCGCCGTTTCCGCAAGAACTACAGAAGCCGACGGCTGCCAAAAAAATCGCCTGTTTTTTATCTATTTTTTCCCTCTTGACGAATCTTACATCCGTTCCGGTGCCGAGAATCCCAGCAGGTCGATGCAGGTCTCAAGTACCTCGCGGACAAGATCCAGCAGTGCCAGGTAAGATGCTTTTCTTGCCTCATCCTGCTCACTTAAGATCTTGGTCTCGTGGTAGAAGTGGTTGAACTCGTTTGCAAGCTCGTAGATATAAGCACAGATCTTATGCGGTGCTTTCTCCTCGAATGCGTTCTCCACAACGCCGTTGAAACGGGATACGGAAAGCATCAGAGCTTTCTCGCTGTCGCTCTTCGGTGCCAGAAGTGCGCCTTTCTTCAGTTCATTTCCCTCTTCTTTATATTTTCCGAGGATGGATTTTGTACGAACGATCGTGTACAGGATGTACGGACCGGTGTTTCCCTCGAAGGAAGTAAATCTCTCAACATCGAATACATAATCTTTCGATGCCTGGTTGGACAGGTCACCGTATTTAATAGCAGACAGTCCGACAATCTGTGCCGTTCCTCTTGCATCCGTATCTTTTACGCTGCGGTTCTCCACGATCTTCTGATACATCTCATCGTTGATCTCGCCGATCAGACGCTCCAGACGCATAACGCCGCCCTCACGGGTCTTGAACGGTTTTCCGTCTTTTCCGTTCATGGTACCAAAGCCGATAAAGGAAAGAACGGTATCATCATTCACCAGTTTTGCTTTTCTTGCACAGCGGAAACACTGTACGAAGTGAAGCTCCTGACGTTTGTCTGCCAGATAGCAGATCTCGTCCGGCTTGTACAGTTTCATACGCTGGATGATGGTTGCCAGGTCTGTCGTATCATACAGAGCTGCCCCATCGGATTTTAAGATCATGCACGGCGGGATCTCTTTTGTGTCTGTCTCTTCTTTGACATCAACAACGAGTGCGCCCTGGTCATAATGTGCATAACCATTGTCTTTCAGGTAATCTACCATGTCCGGAATGTACTCCTGTGCATCGGACTCACCCATCCACAGATCGAAATGAACGTCGAGGTTTCCATAGTTCTTTTTCAGATCGGCAACAGAAACGTTCATAATGTGTTTCCAGATCGCACGATATCCTCTTCTGCCCTGCTGCAGCTCTCTCGTTGCCTCGAGTGCACGTTTCTTATAGTCCTCGTCCTCTTTCGATTTGCCGCTTGCGCAAGGATAAATCTCCTCGAGCTCGCTGATCGTAAACGGTGCTTCCTCCGGGTACTCTCCCGTAAAGGACTCATCAAAATAAACAAGCTCCGGATGGCGCTCCTGCAGCTCGGTGATGATCAGTCCCATCTGCAGACCCCAGTCTCCAAGATGAACGTCACCGATCATGTTGTGGCCCATGAAGCGTCCCATACGCTTGATGCTCTCGCCGATGATCGCGGAACGGAGATGGCCGACGTGAAGCGGTTTTGCCACGTTTGCTCCGCCGTAATCTACGATGATGGTTTTCGGATTTTTTGCTTTCTCTACAGAAAGATCTTCATCGTTCTGCATTTTGGAAAGATAATCTGCCAGAAATTCCGGGTTGATTTTCAGGTTGATGAATCCCGGTTTTACGGCTTCAATTTCACCGATCACGCTGTGATCGGTCACTTTTTCTACAACTGCTTCAGCCAGCTGGATCGGTGCTTTGTGGTATGCTTTTGCAGCTGCCATTGCGCCGTTGCACTGGTATTCGCACAGATCCGGGCGGTTGGAAACGGAAACCCTTGCATAGGACGGGTCCATCTCCGCAGCGGTAAAGGCTTTTACCAGCTCTTCCTGGATAAGATCGATCAGTTTTTTCATAATGTTTCCCTCATTTTCTTCTTTACTGCAGAATCATCTGTTCTGCGTTTTGTTTCCGCGCGCTGCGCCGGGCTTCTTCCTCTTCTTTGATGCCGCTTTTCTGATAACAGTACTGGATGATATCTCTTCTTCGGATGATGCCGATGAAGATTCCCTCGTCATCCACAACTGGAACGAAATTCTGCCGCATGGACATCTCGATCAGGTCCTCGATGTTGCTGTTGATGTTGACGGACTCATAATTCCACCGTTTTGGAACCTGCCAGAGCGGGATATCCTCTGCTTCATGGTAATTCAGCAGATACCGTTCTTTTATGATGCGGAGCAGATCTCCTTCCGTCAGTGTTCCCACGTAGCAGCCCTTTTTGTTCAGTACCGGAACCGCCGTGTATTTATGATATTCGATCTTCTCGATGGCCTGCCGAAGTGAGCAGTCGTCATACAGATAAGCCGTTTCACTTTTCGGTGTGATAAAAAACAAAATATTCATTCGCGTATACTCCTTTTCGTTGGTCATACTCTTGTTTGATTATACCATAAACGAATGTGAAATGTCTTTGAATCTTTCTTATATTTTCATAAACATACCGAATCCGAAACTCGAATGCCTCTTTGCTGCGCCGCAAATTGCGCTTATTTTCCAGTATAACCGACTTTCCGCAAAAAGTAAAGATCTTAAGTTTCATCCGCACACGCCGCACAAAAAATCCGCACGGATCCAGCACCTACGCTGTACCCGCACGGATTTTTCAACTCTTTTTTGTTCTATTCTCTTCGCAGCGCATCGATCGGATTCAGGTTCGCTGCTTTTACCGACGGCAGCAGTCCGAATACGATACCGATCACCATGGAGAAGACCACGGAGAAAATGATCGCCGGAATACTGATCGCCACAGGCGTCTGCGATACCCTCGAAATCACCTGTGCCATGATAATGCCGCCCAGCACGCCGAGCAGTCCGCCGATGCTGGTGAGCACCGCCGCCTCGGTCAGGAACTGGAACAGAATTCTGCGTTTTCTTGCTCCGATCGCCTTTTTCAGGCCGATCTCGCTTGTACGTTCCGTTACAGATACCAGCATAATATTCATAACACCGATACCGCCGACCAGAAGCGAAATGCTCGCGATCCAGATCAGCTGCTGGTTCGTGCTCTGGCCTAACTCCTGCAGACTCTTTGCTTTCTCCAGCAGATCCTCTGCCTGATAGGAAAGAGAATCAGTTGTATTGGTCACGGATTCGTTCATGATATCCGCTGTTGTCTTTCCCACCGTGCTCATATCCTCGGTCGTTTTTGCCATCACAACGGCATTTTCCGGTTCATCATACTGGAATACGATCGGCCAGCAGACATCCGGCATCAGCACCAGCGGATAGGATTCCTGATTGTACGTATAGTAGTCATCTCTGGAATTGATGACCGGCTGGAACGAATCGGCTTTTTTGATCACGCCGATCACCGTGAACGGCTCTCCCATGATCTCGATCGTTTTGCCGACCGGCGACTCATCCGGGAAGAGTGTCAGCACTGCGGTATCGTCGAGGAGGACAACTTTGTGGGTCTTCGAGAAATCGCTCTCCACAAAGCCGCGTCCCTGATAAATCTGATATCCGCACGTCGACAGATAATTTTCATCCACGCCAAGCGCCTTCGCACTGTCCAGTGTTGTGTTTCCTTTTGCGATGCCGCTCACATACGTTCTTTCGGTGTAAAACGATGCATTTTCCACCTGATCCTGCTCGCGGATCCGCTTTTTCTGATCATCGGACAGTTTCGACACGCCGCTTGGCAGTCCGTTGTCCATCCAGTAATCGCCGTCGCCCTGCTTTAAGCTGACGGTCACGTTGTTGTTTCCGGCTCCGATCAGGTTCTGTTTGATCTGCTCATTCGTTCCCTTGATCGTGGAGACAATTGAGATGATCGACGCAATTCCGATGATAATACCCAGCATCGTCAGGAAGGAACGCATTTTGTGTGACCAGATTCCCTGAAAGGAAAGTCTTACATTTTCTAACATAATGCGCCTCCTTAACTGTTGTAATAATCCGATGAACTGGATTCCTTCGTGTCTGCGCCTTCCACCACGGTTTTGCCGTACGGAAATGCAATGTAATCCTCTTCGGAAAGACCGCTCTTCACTTCGTAATAACTGCCCCACAGAAGTTTTCCGGTTACCACATTCTGTTTCTTTAATTTATCATTTTCATCCCGGATATAAACGAATTTCTGTCCGTTTTCCTCGCGGATGAATTCTTTGCTGACGTACAGGCCGTTGCCGTTTTCTACATCGTTTCCGACAGTGATTGCAATCTCGATCCAGTCACCGTTTTCAAAACCTTCTCCGCCTTCCGGGATAACGGCTGTGAACGGATAGAAGGAGGCTGGTGTCTCGCTGTACGACATGTAGCTTGTTGTCGGGTACGGAGAAATCTCGGTTACGGTTGCCGCTGCAAAAGCACCCGAAGACCAAGAAGTCACGTTGAGTTCATCGCCGACTTTTACCTGATCGAGATACGTCTCGCTTAAGTAGCCGCGCACGTACAGACCTTCGTTTCCACTGACCTGGATAAAGGCGCTTCCGTCGTTGGACGGGTTTTCTGCATTTCCAACCTTCTTTACCACACCGCTGATCGTCGCTTTTACGGTCTGGGAATCCAGGGATTTCTGCGTATTTTTGACTTTGAGTTCCTCTTCCTTCTGATCCAGCTTCAGATTACGGATCTGGCTTTCTTTTTCGCTGATGGCTTTTTTCAACTCATCTTTTGTGTAGGTCATCTGGGTATCATCACCGGAAGAAGTATTGTTATTTGCGCTGCTTCCTGTGGATGATGTAAAGAGGGACTGTACCGATGCTTTTTCACCGTAGAATACGGTTTTTGCTGTCGTCTGCACTGCTTCCGGCGCATCTTCGCTCTGCGGTTCCGCTTCCGGTTCTGCCGGGGCTTCGGTCGGCGTCGGCGTTTCCGTCGGAACTGGGGTCTCGCTCGGCACCGGAGTTTCTGTTGGAACCGGCTCTGTGGTCGGAATCGGTGTTGTACTTGGTTCCGGGCTGACGGTCGGCTCTGGAGTTACACTCGGTCCCGGCGTAACGCTCGGGGTCGGAGTTACACTTGGTGTCGGGGTAATCGTTCCTTCTTTTACCGCCACATTTGCAGTGCTGACTGCCATGGAAGTACCCTTGTCATTTTTCGCTGTCACTTCTACTGTATAGATTCCGGCATCCTCTTTTGTGATGTTTTCTTTTGTGTAAGTATCCTTAAAATCTCCGTCGATTGTCTTTCCGTTGTGTTTCCAGACGTATGTGTAAGTGACATCCGTTTCGGTGTTTTCCGTGGAATCGTCTGCCTCACCGCTTCCATTTCCGGCTTCACCCGGCTGTGTCACATCGTCCTCGGACGGACTCTCGGTTCTATCATCCGTTTTATCGTCGGCTTTCTCATCCGGCTTCTCTTCGGTATCTTTCTTCTCATTGATTCCGATTTTCAGCTTCAGCTCGCCGCCCTCTGCCACCTCTGTGTTGGCAAGCGGCGTGGTGATTTTTATTTCCGGTGCATCCGCCGCTTCGGATTCTTTCAGACTCAGGACTGCTTCATACGAAGTCTCGTATGCTTTCGCAATCTTCGTTCCATCCTGCTCCCACACGGTTTCCAGCGCCTCTGCGGCTTTGTTTTCCTCATGAATCTCCAGGCGGAACCAGTATCCTTCGCTGTCCTCTTCTTTTTTCGTTCCCTTTTCATCCGCGTATCCTGCCATCTGATTCAGGAATCCGCCTGTCAGGACTGTTCCCGGTGCGCAGAGATAGGTGTATGGGTCTTCCTGCGTTCCTTCTCCTTTGTATGGTTTGGAACCAAATACAAGCTTATTCGTACTGCTGTACAGAACAGCATCCTCATACGTCGGCTCCGGTTCTGGGGTCGGAATCGGTTCGTCCGGGAAATCCGGATCGATGGGTTCATCTGGAAAATCCGGGAAATCCGGCTCCACCGGATTCAGCGGCGTATCCGATACCGGTTTTGTCTTTTTCAGCTTTTCCAGTTCTTTTTCACTCTGCTGGATTTTCAGCTTTGTCTGTGCAAGCTGTAACTGCTGCGTTTCCAGATCCAGCTCGATCATGCTGGTATCGTATGTCATCAGCGTGTCTCCGGCATTTACCACATCGCCCTCTTTGACGAGAACCTGGGAAATGGTCTGGCTGTCGGAAAGATAGATGTTCTGGGAAGCCGTCGAGGTGATCTGGCCTTCCATATTCATGCTGTCTTCCCAGTAACCACTCGTAAAGTCACTGACCGGATACACTTTTACGGTCGTCTTCTGCGCCTGGCGGATGCCGTAATAACCGCCGACACTGACACCGCCCACGGCAACTGCGGTCACAACTGCAATCGCGGCTTTCTTTGCTGCTTTTCCTTTTTTCATGTTTCGGCCACCTCCTTCGATTTCATCATTCCGTCGCGGATCTCCACGGTGCGCTGTGCCATCGATGCGATCTCCGCGTCATGTGTAATCATCAAGATGCTGACGCCCTCGTCGTTCAGGCTCTGGAACAGCTCCATGACCTGCTCGCCGGAATGGGAGTCGAGCGCTCCGGTCGGCTCATCAGCCAGCAGAATTTTCGGATGGTTGACGATCGCTCTTGCAATCGCCACACGCTGTTTCTGTCCGCCGGAGAGCTGGGTCGGTTTGAAACTCATACGGTCGCCGAGCCCCACCCGCTCGAGGGCAATCGCTGCCCGCTCTCTTCTCTCTTTTTTCGGCACGCCCGCGTACGTCAACGGCAGGCATACATTTTCCATTGCGCTCTGTCTTGCAAGGAGTTGGAAGTTCTGGAAGACAAAGCCGATTTTCTGCAGGCGGATGTCCGACATCTGATTGTCACTGCATTTGCTGATGTCCTGTCCGTCGAGGATCAGCCGTCCGCTCGTCGCCTGGTCGAGGCAGCCGACAATATTCATCAGTGTTGTTTTTCCGGAACCGGAAGGACCCATGATCGCAACGTACTCGCCTTCTTCCATGGAGAAGTTGATGTTTTTCAGAACCGGAACCGGGATTTTGCCCTGCATATATTCTTTACAGATATTCTCTAATTCCAGAATCACGGCTGCACCTCCCCGTCCTCCGCCGATCCGGCTTCCTGTGTGTCTGCCGCGTCGTTCTCGCCAGCTTCACCACCGTCGGCGCCGCCGATCACGTTCGTCGTATCTTCCTCACCGCTGTACTCTGCGCCGTCCATGGTATTGTCGACCATGCCGTTTTCATCCTGCGTCATACCATCGTCGACCATTCCATCGTCGTTGTCAAGCATACCGTCATCCTCCATTCCGTCATCCTCGCCGCCGGCCGGATTGCTCTGTCCCAGTGATCCGTCGGTGCTGACTACGGTCTTCATCCCTTCTTCCAGACCGTCCTCCGGGAAGGTGATTGCATCATCTTCTGCAAGGCCGTCGGTGATCTGATATTCCATCATATTTTCATCGTGTGTTCCCAGCGTTACGCTTCGTTTTTCCAGTTTGCCGTTTCCATCATCGGTCCAGACGTAAGGGTTGCTGTCGACATCGTTGATAAAGTAATCGGACAGCCAGATTCCTGTTTTGACTTCCTGCTGGCCGATATCCGGCTCTACGTAAACGTGCTGGCCGAGCATCAGGCCGTTCGTTCCGTCGAGCTGCACATAAAACGGATAGTTGCTTGACTGCGTCATACTGTCTCCTGAACTGCTGTAAACGTTATTGCTTCCTGTCCGTGCATTTTCCCGATCAATCTTTGTCACGGTTCCGGTCCAGGTCTGATTCTCATCTACACGAGAATGCACGATCACCTGGCTTCCTTCGGTAATCGAACCGTCGCTCATATTCTGTTCATTGATCTGGCCTTTTACACGGAAATCTCCCGTTGCAAGAACGGTCAGGAAGGAATTGTCGGAGTTGTCACCGGAGTAAGCGCCGGCGCTGCTGTCATCGTTGTTGATTGATTTTACAACACCGGCGATTTCGCTGATCACGGTCGCATTGGTGATGTTATCGTTTAATTTATCAATCTCCGCCTGTTTTGATTTTCCTTCATATTCTTTTTTCTTTAAATCCAGCTCCGCTTCCTGAATTTCCAGTGTGATGCTTGCCTGCTGGTCTTTTGATGCCTGCTTTTTGTCTTTGTAAAGCTGGTCGATATTGGTATTCATACTTGAAAGTTCATTGTTTATGCGTTCCAGATCCAGCTGCGCCTGCTCGAGGTCACTCTGGAATTTCTCGGTATCGTAGGAGAACAGCGGTGTTCCGACCTGAACCTCCTGACCGACTTCCACATAAACTTCCTTTACCTTTTTCTCGCTGTTTTTCTCTACCTTCCAGGTATTTTCCGACTCCACAACACCGGCATAGCGGTTTTCCATTCCATTTCCAGTTCCCAGATTGGTCAGGGCTTTTACAGTATTGACATAGACGACGTTATCGTCCTCTTTTGTACTGTTTCCAAGGAAATGCCATGTCACTCCCCCTCCGGCTGCCGCAAGCACTGCGACTGCACACACAATCGCGATTACTTTTTTCTTCATATGCTTCCTCCCACTTTTCTATTTTACAAATTAATTTTCTGCTTTCCCAAGTTAGTTCTATCGTATCACATTTTGTTTTTTGTTTTCTTACTTTTTCCTTACTCTTTTTTTAGCAAATACTGGCTTTTTCTGAAAATAGATTTTTGTTTTTGTCATTAAAAACCTGCCTCCGTGTTTATGACGGAAAGCAGGTTTTCTTTCGAATCTGTTAGATTTTATTTTTTATGCTACAAGTTTCATCTCCCGCAGAATGCGGTATACGAGATAACAGATCAGCGCTGCACAGACCAGTTTGAACAGAAGCGGAACGACGGCGAACACGATTTTAAATCCAAGCCAGATCACGCCGATCGGGAGAAGAATAGTGGCGCATGCGCCGAGGACTTTTCCTCCAAATTTCAGCAGAAGTCCGACGATCCCAAATAGAATTCCAATTCCGCAGAGCAGACCAAAACAGGTTGCCAGCATGACTAATGTAACTAACATCGTGATCCCTCCTTGTCTTTTTCTCTATGTGTTCCACTTGCTGTGGATGTTTCCGTATCTTTCTTACAAACCATATTGTAGCACTTTTTTCCAGCAAAACAACGGGGAAGACGTGGAAGAATTTCTTAAGTTTTTCTTTACACCGATCGAGTGAAACCTAAAAAAGGACAGACAACGCTGCACTTCTGCAAAATTGTCTGTCCTGTAAATTACAAAATTTTCTTTACTCTTCTGTTGTCTCTTCCTCAGCCTGCGGCTCAACCTCAAGACCAAGCTCTTCCAGCTGTGCTGCGTCAACCGGTGACGGAGCCTCGGTCATCAGACAGGAAGCATCTTTTACTTTCGGGAATGCGATGACGTCGCGGATGCTGTCCTCTTTTGCCATCAGCATAACGAGACGGTCCAGTCCGTAAGCCAGTCCGGCGTGAGGCGGAACTCCGTATTTGAAAGCATCCAGAAGGAAACCAAATCGCTCATGTGCCTGTTCCTTTGTGAAACCAAGCATCTCAAACATCTTCTCCTGCACATCGTTCTGGTGAATACGAACGCTTCCTCCTCCGATCTCAGTGCCGTTCAGGACGATATCGTAAGCTTTTGCACGAACTGCGCCCGGATCGGTATCCAGAAGCGGCAGATCCTCGTCCATCGGCATGGTGAACGGGTGATGCATTGCGGTGAAACGGTTCTCCTCATCGGACCACTCCAGAAGCGGGAACTCGGTAATCCATACGAAACGGTACTCGTTCTTGTCGAGCAGTCCCATCTGCTCTGCCAGTTCCAGACGAAGTGCGCCAAGAACGTTCCAAACAATCTTGTTGCGGTCTGCTGCGAAGAGAAGAAGGTCTCCAGCCTGTCCGTCCATGGCTTTGATGAGGGCTTCCATCTGCTCCTCTGTCATAAATTTGGAGAAGGAAGATTTCCAGCTTCCATCCTCATGGATTGCAATGTATGCAAGACCTTTTGCACCGTAACCTTTCGCAAACTCAACGAGCTTGTCGATTTTCTTTCTCGGCATTGCGCCCTGTCCCTTTGCGTTAATACCGCGGACAGAACCGCCGTTTTCAAGTGCGCCCTTAAATACAACGAACTCGGTATCTTTTACGGTCTCGGAAACATCAACCAGCTCCATACCGAAACGCAGGTCCGGTTTGTCGGAACCGAAACGGTTCATAGCCTCTTTCCAGGTCATTCTCTGGATCGGGAGCTGTACCTCAACGCCGAGCACCTCTTTGAACAGGTGTGCCAGCAGTCTCTCATTGACATCGATAACATCATCTACATCAACGAAAGCAAGCTCCATATCGATCTGGGTGAACTCCGGCTGACGGTCGGCACGCAGGTCCTCGTCACGGAAACATTTTACGATCTGGATATAACGGTCATAGCCGGAGCACATCAGAAGCTGTTTGAACAGCTGCGGAGACTGCGGCAGTGCGTAGAAGCTGCCTGGATGAACACGGCTCGGTACCAGGTAATCTCTGGCGCCTTCCGGTGTGGATTTCGTCAGCATCGGGGTTTCGATCTCAAGGAAGCCTTCTTTGGACATGAACTCACGGGTGAGCATTGCCACTTTGCTTCTCATGATCAGGTTTCTCTGGATGTCCGGGCGGCGCAGATCCAGGTAACGGTATTTCAGACGGAGCTCTTCTCTCGTCTTGGAATCCTCCTCGATCGGGAACGGCGGGGTTTCTGCCTCGGAAAGAATGCGTAAGGACTCAGCCTTTACTTCGAGCTCTCCTGTTGCCAGATTTTCATTGACAGCACCGGAGCGGGCCATAACTTCACCTTCTACGGCGATGACGAACTCGCTGCGCAGTTTTGCTGCTTTCTCAAAACCTTCCTCACTGATCGGGCCGTTCTCAAAGATAATCTGCATAATACCGCTTCTGTCACGCAGATCGACGAAAATAATTCCGCCTTTATTACGGCTCTTCTGTACCCAGCCCATCAGGGTTACTTTTTTTCCGATATCTGCTTTTGTGACTTCCGCACAGCGGCAGGTTCTCTTCAGGCCTTTCATGGATTCAGCCATTTTCTTGTTCCTCCTATTTGGAACTGCGGACACAAAGAATCTGCATCCGCAGCACATCGTTTTTTCATGCGATTACTATTATTGGATATTCCTTACATTTTGTCAACAAAAAATTCTTCGATCTCAGTGTAGCCCTCGCTGGCAAGCTGCTCTTTCTGGAATTTCTTGTTCTTCTTCATCACGGCGATGTTGATGGCCGTGCCTTCACTTCTCTCTTTTGTCGCCTGCTGAATGATCTTCTGCATTCCCTCTGCCGGCATGTTTTTCTCGATCAGGTACGCTTTTTTCTTCTGTGCGCCCGGGATCTGGTAATCTCTCTCAAGCAGAAG
>ERZ650312.743-NODE-743-length-18359-cov-19.270378_pt1 | contig 18359 bp, 16 predicted proteins | sample MGYA00376248_ERZ650312 | MGnify/ENA primary metagenome ERZ650312 (study PRJEB26733, sample SAMN07839316) | wastewater metagenome | biome: urban; feature: wastewater treatment plant; material: waste water | place: USA: North Carolina | collected 2016-07-28 ... | reverse complement strand
ATTGAAAATGCTTTAAAAACAACTCCATCAGGTTACATATCCAAACCATTTAATGATCGAGAATTAAAATATATAATAGAAATAGCAATTAAAAAATCAAAAGATTCAATTTGTTTATTCTCAGAATATGTACGAATATAAGCCTCTAATTTCTCAAGTTCTTCGGACTTGGTGTACGATTCCATTGTTATTTTAGTGTAAACTAAAAAACAATCTAATTTTTTTTTTTCTTTCAATAAGTTTGAGGATTTTTGTTTTTTCATAACATCTTCTACCATTTTCTCTGATGTCTTCAGGTGGGGAATTTCAGTTTCAACCTCATTTAATATTGGCAATTTGTCTTCTTTTACAATATTTTCCACTGAAGATATTTGAGAATGGTCTCTTAAAGTATCTTTGATCTTCATGGCTGATTTATCTTGCTGAAAAAATTTAATTTTATTTCTAAAAATAGTTATCAAATTAAATGTTGAATCCACAAATGCCCAATATAGAAAACACCAAAAAAACAACACGGTTACTAATATCATATTTGCAGATCCCAGATCCTGAAATTTGTAAAGCGTTTGCGATTTTATTACTATTGCATAGGGAATTCCTGCGAAGAAAATGATAATTAATGGGAGTTTTGGGTAATCGTATTTATAATTGTTCATTTTGATTTCCATAATATTTATTTTTGAGATTTGATTTATGCTAAATTTTATATTTTGTTAAAGAAATTATTAATCTAAAAAAGTAATAAGTTCTTTTTTCATTTCATCATCAATTGTTCGGTATCTTGCAAAAGCTTTACTGCCTTCTTTGTGTCCGCTCAATGATGCCACAAGATTGGGGTCTTTTACTTTTTTGTAAATATTTCCAATAAAACTGCGTCTTGCCATGTGAGAAGAAGCTACCTCATTTAAAGGTTTGTGAAGTTCTTCACGAGTTTTTTGATCTAAAATTGTTACCATTCTATTCAAACCTGCTCTTGCAAAAGCTGATTTTATTTTTAAGTTATAGTCTTGTTCGGTATTGTAAGGAAACAGACTTTTTCTTTCCAAATTTTGGTATTTATTAATTAGTTGTTTAGCAGTTTCATTCAAAGGAACTCTAACGGTTATTGCACGATCTTCTCTTGTTTTTCTAGGAATATATTCTATGGAATCTTCAATAATGCTGTTGTATGTTAATTTTTGAAGATCGCTAACTCTACATCCAATTAAACATTGAAAAACAAAAATATCTCGTTGGGTTTCTAACTCTACATCATCAGACAAATCTGTGTTTAATAGTTTATTTCTCTCTTCATTAGTAATATAAACTGGAGATCCATAAACAACCTCACCAATTATAAAATGTTTAAATGGATCATTTGTAGTATAGTCATTAAGATTAGCCCATTTAATAAAACTTCGGAATCTTATTAACATATCTGCAACAGAATTTTTTCCTCGTTCCTTTGGAATTCCTTTTGGGATTTCATTACCATTTTCATCAATATTCAAAGGTCGTTTTCTAGGAACTGTTTTATAAGCAACTTTTGATGAATAGGGAATAATATCATATATTTCAGGATATTTAAGAAATACTTCTTTTTCATTCCCTAAAAATTCTTCAATTTCCTGTAATGTTTCAAGAAATAAATTACTAAAAGATAATTTGAAATTTTTTTTGCTTTCTCTTCCTTTGAATAATTCAAATCTTCTTAAGCTTCTTATAATTACTCTGAAATTTTTCTTTCTTGATTCAGAAAGTTTATGCACACTTAGATATTTCTCCATTACATCAAAGATGGTTTCAGTTGGAGAAGTTGGAAGTATTTTTTTTTCAGGTTTATGAAACTTCTTGATTTCTTTTTCTATAAACTCTTTATTGATAATACTTTTATCATCAGCGGTGTTAATACTATTTTCAAGAAAATCAATCAATGACTTTAGTTTCGCTCTCTTTTCTAGTAGTTTTTCTCTTTCTTCTCCAAGAATTATCGGAATATTTATGTCATTTTTCTTTCCCCAACGTTTGTGATCCACCCAAATTCCAGAACTAACCCTAATACGAATGTCTCGCGAAATATAAAGTCTCATGCTAATTTCAGATTCTCCTGCGTTGTTCGTAGTTTTTCCTATGTATAAATTTGTTTGCGCCATAACTGAAGGTTTGATTTCACAAAAATATAAAAGTAAGTTGAGAAAACCACTTCGTTGTGTCCGCAATTTGTCCGCAAAGTCTAAAAACTATTAAAAAAGATTAAAAACGAATGCAAAAGAATCCAATCTAATCCAATTGTTATTAATTGATTAGTAATAATTTATGATTTATTATCATTTATTTCCAATTTTTTTGTTTTTAAATTTAAGAATCGGCACTGGGTACAATTAGAAAAGAAAAGACATTACAGCAGGTTAACAGCCTAAAGTATGTCTTTTTTTTATTTTCATAAATAATTGATTCTTAGGATAAAAACAGATTTTTTAAAACAATTAACTAAAAAATCTAAAATTATGTTTTTATCAGAAAAAGAAATTTTTGACACAAGATTTGACACAAAAAAATATTTTGTGACAATGAGAAGTAGATTCAGCTTACGAAGCGAAAAAAATAAAGATGGAAAGTCTTTACTTTACTTAGATATTTCCGATAAATTCACTAGACCACGACTTAAAACCAATATTTATATTGAAAAGAAATATTGGGATGCTACAAAACAACGTGTAAAACCTTCGCCTAATTATGAAAATTTTAATTTAATTATTGAAAATCTAGAAGCTAAAATAATTACCATTAAAACAAGGTATACCATTATGCAGCAGTTCTTGTCTGCTGAAAGGTTAATTGAAGAACTTCAGAATGTATCGCCAAATTTTGATTTTATTTCTTTTTTTAGACATCACTTAAATATACAGGACCACAAACCCAGAACTCACAAAAACCATACATCTGTCCTAAATAAATTAATGGAATTTTCAAAAGAAATTCCATTCCACAAGATAGATGAAAGCTTTTTTGCAAATTATAGAAAATGGTGTACTGAAGTCAAAAAAAACAAACCCATCACTTATAATTCTGACGTAAAAACTATTAAGAAATATCTTAATATTGCTTTAGATAAAGGAATTGTACTTAATATTAATTTGAAAAAACTTAAAATTAATGTACATTCTCAAAGAAGAATTTACTTGCAGAAAGAAGAAGTAGCACGCCTAAAAAAATATTTTGTAGACCTCACGCTTAAAGATTCGGTTTTGGTAGGAAACAAAACCCTTCATTTTAGCGAGTTTGACATTGTTCCTCCTAAGAAATTTGGCGGAATGGTAAGTGTAAAAGACGACTTAAACTTAGCAGTAAGCCTTAAAGTGAAACCCTAAATATTAATTTTTATTAACATAAGTGCATGAAAATGATTTATTTCTTAATTTTAGAATACACAAATCATTTTCATTATGCACAAAAAACAAACACCACAGAAAAAATTTAAAGTAAGAATTAAATTTCCACCAAAAAGAATTCAGAAAAATTATAAAAATTGATTTTTTGATTGAGATACGCTCTCTTCAAAAAATCAATTTTCTTTTATAGACGATTCTAAAATATTGGATTTAATGCTGATAATGCTGAAATATTCCTTTATCAGAAGCCGTCCAAAATGCAGCTTTTTGCCCCGAAATTTTCAAGCCTTCATTCGTCCAAGTATTGCAGGTAAATAAGAAACTATAACTGCCTTTTGCTTCGTAAAAGGAATCATTTTTACCGTAAACCGCTTTCGTTTTGATGTTGATGTAATTTCCTTCAGCATTTTTATCCATAGCATCATCAATGAACTTAATCAACCTTTGATATTGCGCTGAAGTCATCTCTAATTTCTTACAATCCTCTCCTAGTTTCATTTCTTTATAAAAAGTAGTATGAATCGCACTATTTCCCAACCAAAAAGCTGCTTTGAAAGCCGTAGAAAATTTTAAATCTGCCCAAGTTGGCGTATCCAGATAAAATCCTTTATCTCCCCAACCAATAGCGATGTATCTCAAAGTAGAATCTTTGGCAACCGTATCTTCGTAAGGAAATTTCTGACTCCAGTCTATTTCTTTTGATTTCACAGGGAAAACCAAATCGGTATGAACTCCATTGGTCAAAATATATGCTTCTACATTTTTGGGTTCATTGGTTTTTTCCGCAGGAATTTCTATAAAAGGCAACAAATAAGCACACAGTAAATATATAGCCACCAATCCAACAATAGAAACAACAGTTTTCAATAAAATTTTAAAGAATTTCTTCATGATATTTTTTTCTCGAAGATAAAGGTAAGCGAAAAATTAAAATTGTAAATGCTCCGAAAAAGCTTTGTAAAATATCAATTCTAATTTTACAAAACTTACAAAGAATGATCATTCAATAAGTTAATATTACGCATCAATCCAGAAAACTTAGTTCTTTTGACCGCAGATTTTTTAAAAATTTCAGAAAAGAGTTCTTGAGTAAGTTCCTTCCATTCGTTTTTTCTAAAATTTAGTTTTTGGAAATTAGGCGCAAATTTCTCTTGTAAAGTAGGTGCAGAAAATCGGTTCCACGGACAAACGTCTTGGCAAACATCACAGCCAAACATCCAATCATCCATTTTTCCGTTAAAATAATCTGGAATTTCGTTTTTCAACTCAATTGTAGCATAAGAAATACACTTGCTGCCATCTACAATTCTATCCGAAACAATGGCTTGAGTAGGACAAGCATCTATACACGCTCTACAACTCCCACAATGATCTGTAACCGCCAAATCATACTCTAGCTCTAAATCACAAATAATTTCGGCTAAAAAATAGAAAGAACCGTGCTTTTTGGTAATCAGATTCGCATTTTTTCCTACCCAACCTAAACCAGATTTTCTAGCCCAAGCTTTTTCTAAAACAGGAGCAGAATCTACAAAAACCCTGAAACCAAACTCACCAATCTCTTCCTGAATTTCCGCCACCATATTTTTTAAAATATCTTTAATCACTTCATGATAATCTTCTCCATAAGCATATTTAGAAATTTTAAAATTATTGATTTCATCTATTTTTACTTTAGGAAAATAATTATAAGAAAGCGAAATGACTGATTTTGCACCATCTACCAAAAGTGTGGGATTCAACCTTTTGTCGAAATGATTTTCCATGTATTTCATTTCGCCGTGATAGCCTTTATTAAGCCAAGTTTCAAGACGCGGCGCTTCTTCTTCTAGAAATTCTGCTTTAGAAATTCCACAAGATTGAAACCCGAATTTTTCGGCTTTTTGCTTAATCAGTTGAGAATAATTCATTAATTTTTAACGCAAAGGCGCAAATATATTTTTTTTATTTTTACGTTTTTAAGACGCAAAGTTTTAACAAACTTCGTTTGTTTTATTTTGGAAAATCAATGATTTTCTAGTGACTTAAAAAGATTTTATTTTTATAAATTCTTCTATCGACTTTGCGTTTTTATTCAATGATTTTGGTATAATTTTTAGTCTGTAACATAAATTACAGTGCGAAGTTAAGTTTTTTTCTATTTTTGCCCTGTAAAAATGAATGAATAATAATTAAAAAAATAAAAAATGACTTTTGAAGAAATTTTAAATTCAGGTGAATATCACTTAATCGACGTAAGACAACCAGAAGAATTACAGATGGACGGCGCAATAGAAGGCGCTGTAAATATACCTTTAGCAACTGTTCCTTTAAGATTAGACGAAATCAAGGAAATGAAAGGCCCAAAAATCATTTTCTGCAGAAGTGGAGGAAGAAGCGGACAAGCTTGCCAATTTCTAGCTCAAAACGGCTTAGAAAACATCTATAACGGTGGTGGTTTTATGCAATTACATGCTGCATTAGAGCATTATAAAAAATAATAAATCAGAGTTTTCATATTTTTTTGTACAACCAGCGCTCCCAAATTGGGAGCGCTGGTTTTGTTTTGACGAACGCTTTTAGGGTTTAAAACCCTGAAAGCGTTTTTTGTTTCTATCAAAATTTTTAAAATTTAGAAAAATCCGCCTCCTCAAACTCTTTCAATAATTTTTGAAAAACTTGTTCTACCGTTAAAATCTCATCGATTAAAGCAGAAGATTGTCCAATTTCCAATTCGCCTTCTTCTAAATCTCCTTCGAACATTCCACGTTTTGCTCTTCGCTTCCCGAGTTTGTCCTGCAAAGCTTCAATATCCTTTCCTTCTTTGTAAATTTCTTCCAGTTCATAGAAAAATTTATTCTTTACGAGACGAACTGGCGCCAATTCTTTTAAAGTCAATTGCGTATCTCCTTCCTGAGTTTCTACAATTTTTTGCTTCCAATTTTCATGAGCGCTTGCTTCTACGGTTGCGGCAAATCTAGAACCAATTTGAACACCATCAGCTCCCAAAATCATCGCAGCTTTCATTTGGCTTCCTACCGCAATTCCTCCTGCTGCAATCAGTGGAATTTCTATATTTCTACGAACATTCGGAATGAGAGAAAGTGTAGTAGTTTCTTCTCTTCCGTTATGTCCACCCGCTTCAAAACCTTCTGCTACAACTGCATCTACTCCTGCTTCTTGGCATTTTTTTGCAAATTTCACAGAAGATACTACATGCGCAACTTTTCTTCCTTCTTTTTTTAGAATTTCAGTATACGTTTTCGGATTTCCCGCCGATGTAAAAACGACAGGTACTTTTTCTTCTAAAATTATCTGAATAATCTCTTCAATATTAGGATACAACATCGGAACATTTACGCCAAAAGGTTTATCCGTAGCGAGTTTACATTTCTGAATATGCTCTCTTAAAACATCTGGATACATGCTTCCTGCGCCGATTAAACCCAATCCACCAGCATTAGAAACCGCAGCAGCCAATTTATAGCCAGAATGCCAAATCATTCCTCCTTGAATAATGGGATATTTAATATTAAAAAGTTGAGTAATTCTGTTCATGAATTTTTTTGTTTAAAGATAATCATTTTAAAACACCCCGTCAAAATCAAAGATTTTGACACCCCTCTAAAAGAGGGGAATAAAAAAATCCCGAAAAGTTTCGGGATTGATATAGTGGGAAATTTTTAAAATTATTTTACGATTGCTGCTTTGTTCCAATCGGTTTTAAACTGGCAATCTTTGTAACGATTGTCTAATGAGATAAAAGTATCTGCTAGATTTTCTTTTACCCATTTTTCTAAGACTTCATTTTTCTTTTTGTTTAGAGCAAAACTTTTAATTCTTTCAAAATCTGTAGCAATGTCTAGAGAATGTTCAGGAATAATGTCATTCACTTTCATTAATACTACCGCTTTTTTCTGATTGAGTTCATCCATGAAAACTTCTGTTAAATCTCCTTTATTTACCCCTGCAATTTGATAAGCAACAGTTGCTGGAAGATTAATTTTTTCTTGTCTGTCTGAACCGTCTTCTGCTGGAATTACCCCTGCATTAAACTTGGTGTTTTTATCATCAGAATGTTTGTAAGCAGCATCTTTGAAAGTAGTTTTTCCTTCAAGGATATCTTTTCTAATTTGTTCCATTTCTGCTTTTGCAGTGGCAATTTCTTCAGCATTTGGTTCTGCTTTTAAAAGAATATGTCTTGCATCGTACAATTTACCAGATTTTTTCACCAATTGAATGATATGGAAACCAAATTCAGATTCTACAGGATCAGAAATTTCTCCTTCTTGAAGATTAAGCGCAGTAGCTTCGAAAATTTTCACCATTTTCCCTCTTCCAATGTTGGTATACAAACCACCATTTGCAGCTGAACCTGGATCATCAGAATAGATTCTTGCTTTATTTTCGAAAGTTTCTCCGTTTAAAATATCTTGTTTGATTTTTTTAAGTTTATCAATGATTTCTTGTTTGTGCGCATCTGTAAGTTTAGGAAACATTACAATTTTAGAAAGCACTACCTCATCTTTTACTTGTGGCAATTGGTATTTGAAAGCGTTATAAAAATCGGTTACTTCATTAGGCGTGATGTTTACTTTATCTGTAATTAGCGCATATTTAGATTGAGCATAGTAGTTATCAATATCCATTTTCTCAATCACGTTTTTCATTTCGTAAGAAGAACGGAATTTATAAGAATCTAGCATCGCTCTTTCTGATGGAAACTGAGATAAAATCTGATTGTATTTATCACCAGCTTGTGCTCTAATTGCAGCCGTTCTGTCTTGAATAAGAGTATCTTTTTTCGCTTTATAAATTAAAAGTTTATTGCTCAAAATCTGCTCCATAAATTCGCATTTATTGGTTTGTGCAGCACCTTGTTGAATAGCGTAATTTTGTTGTTCTAAAATATCAGATTCTAATACGATTTCGTCTCCTACCACTGCAGAAATTCCATCTACCAAATCTCCTTTTTTCACTTGTGCATTTGCATTAAAAGAAATGAGGGTTACCAAAAAACTCAATGCAAATAAATATTTCATGTTTTTAATCATTGTTAAATTTTTAACTGATTTGCAAAATTATGATTCTCTGCGAGATTTCCTATAATTTTTATTATAATTATTTCTTAAAATTCTTCTCAAGTTCAGCATTAAAACTTGGTTCTATTACAATTTTTGTTTTCTGACGTTGTTCTGCAATCGTTTTTGCTAAAATGTCTTCTCTCACATCTGCTCTTAATTCTTCCATGGCTTCTTCTTTGGTCATCGGTGAACTCGGTAAAATTCCATCAATAGCGATGATGAGCAATCTCTCTCCCAGTTTCACTTTTTGAATCCCTTTTTCGAAAGGAACTTTATTCACTTGGAAAACATCTGCATTTTCAGACATTTCACCTTTTTCGAAATGCACCATGAGTTGCTGCTTATCATTCAGTTTTCCGTAATATTTTTTATTGAGAGCATCCCAGTTTTTAGCGTCTTTAATTTCTTTGGTGATGTCTTTTTCTATGCTTAAATCGGTTAAAATCGCCACTCTTGCATCAGCTCTTTTTTCCCAAATATACTTTTGTTGATTTTTTTTGAAATAATCATCCAATAATTCTGGCTTGTTGGTGAGTTCCTTTTCAATCCACTCACTGAAAAGAAAATCTGCCAATAAGTTTTGTTGAGTTTTTAACAATTGTTCTTTAATTTCTGGCTTTTTGACAAAATCTCTAGAATAAACGGCAAAAACATCATTTCCTCTTTTAGAATCAAGGAAAGCAGACCATTGTTCTTTCGTTAATTTATCTGCATTTTTAAAATTTTCAGACAACAGCGTTTTCAAATCACCAAAAGTGAAAACATCTTTATTGAATTGATACAAAACCGCTTTATCATTTTTAAAAGCCAAATAATCCTGATATGATTTCTTAATTTTTTTGAAATCTGGGAATTCTTTGTAATCTGTAGATTTAACCAAAGATTCTATCAATTTATTATACGCTACATCTGCAAAAGGCGAATCCATCATGTCTCTAATGAACATAGGATTGTATTTTTCTGAACTTTGATAAGGAACCACCGAATACAAATTGAACACAAAATATTTTTCGCCGATTAAAATAGGTTCGGTGTATTCTCCTTGCTTTTTATTTTTGAAGGCTTCATAAACTGCGTCTGGCAATACTGGCGAACCCATTACTACACCTGCATTTTTCTTTTCAGCTTCGGTAGAACCGTATAATTGTGCTACTTCCTCGAATTTTTTTCCAGATTTCAGCGCTTCAAAAATTTGAGATTTCATTTTTTCTGATTCCTCATTTTTAGGATAAGAAATCATTCCAAAAATAATATAACCTAATGATGGTCTTCTGTCTACCAACTTCGCAAAAGCCGCAACTGTAGCGCTATTGACCAATTGTGTAAACTGACCAGGCTGCAAAAGTTCTAGTTGCCTATTCAGTTCTACATCTACATTGCCAGATTTTACAAAAAATGGTTCTGGTTTCTGTTTGGTGTAATCTATAATCGCTTTTTCTAAGGTAATTTTACCCGATTTTACGTCATTATAAATTTGATTGTAATCATTTTTATCGTCAGCTGTTTTTTCTACATAGAAAACCTGAATTTTCTTTTCAATTAAGTTGGATGAAAAATACTGTTGAAGCGAAGACTGCATGATTTCTTTAGGATAAAAACGCTCTTCTCTAAGTTCTTGCTCTTTTTCGGCCATTGTTTTTTTGAAATAGCCTAAAGTATCTGCTCTTTTTTCTAAAGCAAAATTCTGGAGCAACTTAAAATCTACATACGTTTTCACGGTATTTTCTATGCCAGAATTTTCTAAACCATATTTATTTTCGGTTTTGAATTTATCTACAGAAATACTGTCTTTTCCTATAATAAGATACTGTGATTGATAGCTTAAAAAAGCTAAAAAGAGGACTAAACTTAACGTTTTTTTCATGTTTTCTTCAATTTTCATTTGCTTTTGGAAATCCTAACATTCATCTTTCCAAAAATTTACAGCCTCAAAGCTAAAAAAAATCCCTTTCAAATAAAATTTAAAAGGGAGTTAATTATTTCTTAAAATTATTTTGCAATCTAAATTTTATGCAACGCAAAGATTTTATTAATCCTATGAACAATTTTAGTGAGCAAAGAATACGAATACATTCGTTTTAAGCGTTCGCTTTATCAATTCGCTAGCGAATCTAACTTTGCTCTCTTGATATTTTATTTCAATTTTATAAACTTTGCGTTTAATAAAAGTTGAAAATTCATGGTAATCTGCGTTTTCAAAACGTTTTTAAAGTTTCACTTCGAAAGTGGTAAGTTCTTTAAATTGTTTTATTCTGCCAATCATTTCGGCTTCGGTAACTTCTTCTAAACGTTGAGTTCCGAATTTTTCTACCGTGAAACTTGCCATTGCAGAACCTACAATTAATGCAGATTTCATTTCTTCGAAAGTAAATTCTTGGTTTTTTGTTAAATACGCTGCAAAACCACCTGCGAAAGTATCTCCAGCTCCAGTTGGATCAAAAACTTCTTCTAATGGCAATGCTGGAATTGCGAAGATTTTACCATCATTAAATAACAATGCTCCGTGTTCTCCTTTTTTGATAATCACGAATTCTGGTCCCATATCGTGGATTTTTTGCGCTGCTTTTACCAGAGAATATTCTCCAGAAAGTTGACGCGCTTCTTCATCATTAATCGTAATAACGTCTGTTTTAGCAATTACTTCCAATAATAAATCCCAAGTAAGATCCATCCAGAAATTCATGGTATCTAAAATCACCAATTGTGGACGTTTTTCCATTCTATCTAACACGGCTAATTGCACAGCAGGATGCAGATTTCCTAAAAGTAAAACTTCGGCATCTTTTGCAGATTCTGGAATTTTTGGGTCGAAATTTTCTAGAACATTCAGTTCTGTAGCTAAAGTATCTCTAGAATTAAGGTCGTTATGATATTTCCCACTCCAGAAAAATGTTTTCCCGTCCTTAATCATTTCTACTCCATCGATATTGATTCCTTTAGAAGTCATCATATCCAAGTAATGCTGTGGAAAATCTCCACCAATTACAGAAACCAAACTCACGTCTGTTTTCATTACAGAAGCGGCTAAACCTATGTAAGTCGCTGCTCCTCCTAAAATTTTATCAGTTTTACCAAAAGGCGTTTCTATGGCATCAAATGCTACAGTTCCTACTGCTAATAATTTCATATGTAGATATTATTTATTGTTTTTTATATATTATTTTTTCTCTCCAACTCTCCAACTCTCCAACTCTCCCACTCTCCAACTCTCCAACTCTCCAACTCTCCAACTCTCCCACTCAAACTACTTCCACTGGAAAGTATCAATCATGTGCAGCAAGTCTTTTTTAATATAATCTACTGCAGGTGCGAGTGAATCTGGTTTTGGTCTTGTATTAAAATATAAATTCGCGGTTACAAAATGTCTGGTGCTGTCTGTGATAAAAATCTGAATATTAGAAGCACTTTCTCCTTTTAATTCATACACATTTCCATACACTTTTTTCTCTGGATAAGAAAAAGACTTGGTTTCGATAGCTGAAGCTTTAATGGTATGTCCATAAACCATTTTTTCTACTTCTTTTACGTGCGCATCAAAATCATTTTTCACCGGAAAATACGTAATGAAAACATTGGCTTTCATTTTGGGATAACGCAAATTATACCAACATGCTTGTTTAGCATCTGCTATTGCTGCAAAATCTGAATATTCAAAAGTATAAGCACATGGATTAGTAAATGCTTGATAATGAGGCTGTGGATATTCTAGACGCAATTCACCTTTGGGTTTAGGTTTTGCTTCTTCACTACAAGCCAATGCAGAAAACGCTAACAAAATGACTGCTAATTTTTTAAACATTCTGCAAAAGTAAGAATTTTTTGTGGAAGAATTTTCTCGAAAATCAAGTTTAAAGATTTAATTTTCAAACGTTTTCTTCAAATAATTTTCTAAAGGTTTCGGAAAAGACTTCTGATGAGAATTTTCGTAATCTGTAATCTGCAATTGATGCTTCTGAGCGTAGTTTTCAAAAACTTTTTTATCCTGCAAAATCACTTTAGAAATACTGATTTCAAGATTTTTATGCGTAAGTTTATGATGCACTGTTTTTTCCTCCACTATATCATCTTCCAATTCCTGAGAAATACTTTCGGGAAAATCATATAATTTCTTCCAAATAAAGGAATCATCTCGTTGTTTGATGAGGAATTTATCCTCATACATTATATAATAATAGTGTAGTTTTAAATCTACCGCTTTTACTTTTTTAGATTTCACAGGAAATTCCAGCACTTTTCCTGTTTCGTAGGCCAAACAATTTTCCTGAATCGGACAAACTTGACATTGTGGATTTTTAGGCTTACAAATTTCTGAACCCAAATCCATAATCGCTTGGTTAAAGTTCCCCGGATTTTCTTCAGGCATAATGAGTAAAGCCAATTCATAGAAATAAGCATACGCTTTTGGCGAGGAAACATCAAAATCATCGGCAAAAACTCTGCTCAACACTCGGTAGAAATTTCCATCAATGGCAGGAACTTTTTCATCAAAACAAATGCTGGAAACCGCAGCTGCTGTATATTTTCCTACGCCTTTTAGTTTTAAAATTTCAGAAAAGGAGTCTGGAAACGCTCCTCCGAAATCTTCCATCACTTGTTGTGCTGCTTTGTGCAGATTAATCGCTCGGGAATAGTAGCCTAAACCTTTCCAATAGAGTAAAACTTCGTCTATTTCTGCACTGGATAATGATTCTACCGTAGGAAATCTTTCTACAAAATTCAGGTAATGATTCTTGCCTTGCTCTACTCTAGTCTGCTGTAAAACGATTTCGCAGACCCAAATGTGATAAGGATTCTTCGTTTTTCGCCAAGGTAAATCTCTCGCATTCAAATCATACCATTTCAAGAGTTTTAAACCAATGTTTAGAAAATCAGTATATTTGTTCTTCTTTTTCAAAAAATATTTTTTATATTTGCACACCAAAAATAAAAACAAAAAAGGAAATGACAAAGGCAGAATTGGTAAACACCATCTCAAGCAAATTAGGAATAGAAAAAAATGATACACAAAAAGTTATCGAAGCTTTTATGCAAGAAATCAGAACTTCTATGTATAATGGAGATAACGTATATTTAAGAGGTTTCGGTTCTTTTGTAATCAAAACCAGAGCAGCAAAAACAGGTAGAAATATTTCTAAAAATACAGCTATCAACATTCCTGCTCACAACATCCCAGCTTTTAAACCTTCTAAAACTTTCGTAGAAAAAGTTAAAACTAAGGTTGCTGTAAAATAATTTATAAATTAGGTTCAAAAAAAAATTCAAATATTAACTTTTAAAAATTTCTAACTATGCCAAGCGGAAAGAAAAGAAAAAGACACAAGGTGGCTACCCACAAAAGAAAGAAAAGAAGAAGAGCAAACAGACATAAGAAAAAATAATCTTTTCTGTTTAGATACAATATAATATAGTTGGTGTTTTTATCTTTATAATGAGCACTAACTATATTTTTGTTTTAATTAAAAACTTTAAAAAGAAATTTTAGAAAATGAAGAAAGAATTAATAATCTCTTATGAAGATGATGCTTCTAAAATTGCCCTTATTGAAGACGGTAGATTATTCGAGCTCCACGAGATTAAGCAGAATACAGATTTTGTAGTAGGCGATATCTTTGTGGGAAAAATTAAAAAATTAGCTCCTAATCTCAATGCTGCTTTCGTAAATATAGGTTACGAGAAAGATGCTTTTTTGCATTATCAGGATCTCGGTCCGCAGTATCTTACCTATCGCAAGTTTTTACAGGATACGGTATCCAAAAGACAACAAACTTCTTCGCTTAAAAACTTCCAAATTCAGCCAGAAATAGACAAGCACGGCACTGTAGACAAAGTGATGGCTCCTCAAGACGAAGTTTTATTGCAAATTACCAAGGAACCTATTTCTACTAAAGGGCCCAGAATTTCTACCCAGATTTCTTTAACGGGTAGATTTCTAGTACTCATCCCTTTTGATAATAAGGTTTCTATCTCTAAAAAAGTTAAAAGCGCCGAAGAAAAAGCTAGGCTCAAAACGCTTATCGAAAGCATAAAGCCTGAAGGTTTCGGTGTAATCATCAGAACAGTAGCAGAAGGAAAAAAAGTTGCAGAACTCCATAATGACATGAACCAATTGGTTGATAAATGGAACGTTTGCTTCAAAAATATCCAAAAAAATAAAACGCCTGCCAAAGTTCTTAGTGAAGAAGACAAAGCTTCGGCTATTTTGAGAGACAATTTCAATCAAGATTTCGTTTCTATCATTTGTGACGATGAACAAATGGTAAACGATATGAAAAATTACCTTGAAGTCATTGCTCCAGAACGAAAAAACATTGTACAATTTTATGATTCTCACATTCCACTTCTGGAATATTACAATGTAGAAAAACAGCTGAAACAATCTTTTGGAAAACACGTAAACATCCCAAGTTCTAAAGGTGCTTACCTCGTGATAGAACACACAGAAGCACTGCACGTAGTAGACGTGAACTCGGGGAACAACATTTCTTCTGGCACTGCCAATAAAGAACACGCCCTAAACGTGAACAAAATGGCTGCTACAGAAATTGCAAGACAACTCAGACTGCGAGATATGGGCGGAATTATTGTGGTAGATTTTATAGACATGCCAAATCCTGACCACAGAAAAGAACTCTACGAACACTTGCGCGAAGAAATGAAACGCGACAAAGCAAAGCACAAAATCCTACCGCCGAGTAAATTTGGTTTGATACAAATCACCAGACAACGTGTAAGACCAGAAAAACAAATAGACACCAAAGAAGAAAACCCGAACAAAGACGGCGAAATCTTGGCTCCTATTTTTGTGGTAGAACGCATGGAAGAAACCATCAAAGATTTCTTTACCAAAAACAAGGGCAAATTATACCTACACACGCATCCGTTTGTAGAAGCATATCTTACAAAAGGATTGATGAGCCAACAAATGAAATGGTTTATCAAGTACAAAAAATGGGTAACCATTATCCCAAGAGATTCTTTTAAATATCTGGAGTACAGACTCTATGATGCAGACAAAAAAGAACTCGTAAGCTACTCGAATTAATGAGTAATAACAAATGAAATTTTCGGTGCTCTCCTTGAGGAGAGTTAGAGAGGAAGAAAATTTCTAAAAAATTATAAAATCGTTGCAGTAATGCAGCGATTTTTTTGTTTATAAACTGCTCACCATTAAAACATACGCAGGTTCCCCTCTTTTAGAGGGGTGTCTTTAACTTGTTAAAGACGGGGTGTTTTAAATGATTTACATGATTTTTAGCAGAGACCAAAACAGATTGTTATAATTAAAAAAAAGACCCTAAGATTTTACAACTAAACTTTTCCTAATTATGTGTTATTATACAAAAACTTATAAACACGGCTTATAAATCTCCAATTTTAAAATCAACAGATATTTTTTGTAAATTGCAATCAATTATTGAGAAATTGAATTAATGAAAGTTTTGGAAAAAATATCACTTGAGAAAATTAGAAACGATAAAAAAAATCCTATCGTTGACTTTGATGTAAAAGATGCTGTGATAACCCATTATCTTCATAACAATAAAAACGGAGTGTCACAATTTTATAAAAGTGATGCAATTGAATACACTAAAGAAATACTTAAAAACTACGTTTCAGAAGATTATACTAATTATTTAAGTAAAAGTAATTTTCAATTAGAACTTTTCAATAATGAAAATGTTCCTTTTCAACCTATAGAAAATCCAAAATTCAAGTTTATAGATTTATTTGCTGGAATTGGTGGTTTTCGTTTAGCTTTACAAAATCTTGGCGGAAAATGTGTTTTTACAAGCGAATGGGATAAACAAGCGCAAAAAACATATCGTGCTAATTTTGGAGAAACTCCTTTTGGTGATATTACAAAAGAAGAAACTAAACAATATATTCCTGATGGTTTTGATGTGCTTTGTGCAGGTTTTCCTTGTCAAGCTTTTTCAATTGCAGGAAAGCGTGGAGGATTTGAAGATACAAGAGGTACATTATTTTTTGATGTTGCTGAAATCATCAAACGTAAACAGCCAAAAGCATTCTTTTTAGAAAACGTGAAAGGTTTAAGAAGTCACGATAAAGGAAAAACTTTAGAAACAATTTTGAACGTTCTGCGTAATGATTTAGGTTATTTTGTACCTGAACCTCAAATCGTAAATGCTAAAGATTTTGGTGTCCCTCAAAACAGAGAACGTATTTACATTGTTGGCTTTCATCCAAGTTTGAATATTGAAAATTTCAATTATCCAAAACCAACAAATCAAAATTCAACTTTTGCTGATGTAAAAGAAGAAAATATAGTTGAAACTAAATATTACCTTTCTACTCAATATCTTCAAACATTAATCAATCACAAAGCAAGACACGAAAATAAAGGGAATGGTTTTGGTTACGAGATTATTAAAGATAATCAAATAGCAAATGCTGTAGTTTGTGGAGGAATGGGACGTGAAAGAAATTTAGTTTTAGATCACAGAATTACAGATTTCACTCCAACAACGAAAATTAAAGGAGAAGTAAATCGTGAAGGAATCAGAAAAATGACTCCAAGAGAATGGGCAAGACTACAAGGATTTCCAGATAATTTTGTCATTCCCGTTGCTGACGCATCTGCTTATAAGCAGTTTGGCAACTCCGTTGCCGTACCTGCTATTCAAGCAACTGCAAATGAAATTTTAAAACTAATACTGAAAACTAAATGATAACAGGAAATAAAGGAGAATGGAGCGAAGTTTATGCACTTCTTAAAATTATTGCCGACAAACAATTATTCGCTGGAGATAGTGATTTGAATAAAATAGAATCTCTAATATTTCCAATTATAAAAGTTCTTAGAGATGAATCTAACGGCACTTTTGAGTTTTCATATGAGAATGATTTAGTTCTTATCAAAAATAACGTAGAAGAATTCAGAATTTCGATTATAGAATTTCAAGAAAAAGCGAATTTACTATTAATAAAACTTAAAGAAAAGACAAATGCAACTTTTGAAATTCCAGAAATTGAAACATTTATCAATTCTTATCAAAGTCAATCCATTAAAGCTAAATCATCTGTAAAAAGCGACATTAAAATAGTCATTCATGACCAAAGAACAGGAACAAATCCCGAATTAGGATTTAGCATTAAATCTCAATTGGGTGGAGCTTCTACTCTATTGAACGCTGGAAAAACAACTAATTTCATTTATGAAATTGAAAATATAAATCTATCAGATGAACAAATTATCTCTATAAATTCAATTGATTCAAGAAGTAAAATCAAAGATAGAATTGAGCAAATTTATTCGTTGGGCGGTTCTTTGAATTTTATTAAAACGGAAAGTTCAATTTTTGGAAATAATTTGATTTTAATTGATTCAGCATTACCAAATATTGTTTCAGAAACACTTAAAATATTCTTTACAACAGGTAATTCAAAAAGTATCGACCTGATAAATTATGTAACTGAAATAAATCCTTTGAACTTTGATTTAGAGAACAATCATCCTTTTTATACATATAAATTCAAACGATTTATAACAGATATTGCACTTGGAATGATGCCATCAAAGGTTTGGACTGGTCAACTTGATGCAACTGGCGGATATTTGGTCGTAAAAGAGGGTGGAGAAGTTTTGTGCTATCATATTTACAACCGAAATGAGTTTGAAGATTATCTTTATTCAAATACAAAATTCGAAACTGCAAGTAGTTCAAGACACGATTTCGGAAGTATTTACAAAGAAAATGAAAAGTTATATTTCAAATTAAACTTACAAATAAGATTTATATAAATAGATTAAACATCTTAACTCCATAAAAACCCAAAAACCTCTGCTTTCGCAGAGGTTTTTCTATAAAAGAACTTCTACTCTAATTCGGGTAAAAGAGCAGTCAAGTTTGGGGTTTGTTCGTGGTTTCTTCGTGTTTCCTTCGAATCAGCCTCGGAAAAGTAC
>ERZ650312.742-NODE-742-length-18366-cov-8.341161_pt1 | contig 18366 bp, 17 predicted proteins | sample MGYA00376248_ERZ650312 | MGnify/ENA primary metagenome ERZ650312 (study PRJEB26733, sample SAMN07839316) | wastewater metagenome | biome: urban; feature: wastewater treatment plant; material: waste water | place: USA: North Carolina | collected 2016-07-28 ... | reverse complement strand
ACGTCGGCGTCGCTCATTTGCTCGAAGTGGCGTGAGCGGCGCGTCATGCGCAGATCCTGGAGGCGGTCCTCGGCGAGCACGGCGATCTCAGGCGGGCTGCCGTTCGGGAAACGGCCTTCGAGCGCGCCGATGCGGCCGGAGAAGAGCGTTTCGCTCCCCAGTTGCACCGCAAACGGCTTGCCGAATTCGAGCAGGGCGCGGTCGAAGTAGAGGAAGCCGCTGCCGCCGCCACTCGTCGGCCCCCAGTTGCTGAAGACCGCCTCGCAGCGATACAAGCCGGCGCTCGTCTCCTCGATCAGAAGGCTCGTCAGCCCGGCCGCGAGCGCGGTCTCACGCTGGCCGTCGATCAGGATGTCCGGGCGGGACGAAATGAGGCGCGGGGGCATTCAGTTGGCCTCCACGCGCAGTGCGCGTTCTTCGAGTTGCGCCAAGCGTTGGGCAATATCGACGAGTTCGGTGGTCGCCACCGTAGCCTCAGCGCGCGGCCGCTCTTCCCGGTCAGATACTTCTGGCCGGCTTTCGGTGACTTCGAATTCGTTGATGACGATGGCCATGGTTTCTCCTAGCGGCTACCGGATCGGCCGGCCTGCATGTCGAGCATCTGGCCCGTCTGCATGCGCAGCGGGTCCTCGACGCCGTTGGCCGAGGCGATCGCCCTCCAGTCATCCGCTCGGCCGGCTGCGGCGGCCATTGCCTGCAGGCTGGCGCCTTCGGTGGCACCGGTCAGCGGGCGCGTGCCGGGAGCGCCGCCAAGGACGCTGGCTCCGGCCGTGTTCCCCGCGCCCGACTGGCCGTAGCGATAGGCGGTGATGCGCGGCTGGATCAACTTCAGAAGCATGCTTGCACGCAGCGGCTTGCCTTCGGGCGAGAAGAACTCCAGGTTCTCTTCGATGCTTTCGACGATGCCGTTGAACAGGAAGGTGCCCCAGGCGAAGGAGACGGCCGGCGGCAGATAGCGATCCGGGTCGGCCTGATCGGGTTGAGGCGTGATGAACCAGGCGACCTGTTCGGTCAGCTTGCGCACGTCGTCCACCTTGCCGGCGCCGCGTTCGGCTTCCGGAAGCATCTCGGCATCGAGCGGTGCCGAGGCATCGAACCAGAGCGTCACGGCGAGCTTCGTCGTTCCGGCGCCGACGAACTGCACGGCCGGCGGGCGCGCCGAGTCGCCACTACTGCCGCCGCTCCCGTGCGGCGCCTGGATCTGGTTGGCGAAGTTGACCTTGAGACTCTCCGGGTTGAACTGCACGGTGACCCGCTTGCCACCGGAGCGCGGCGTCTCCAGATCGGCCTGCAGTTCTTCCAGCCGGGCTTTGGCGATGCGCACAGGTTCGGGCATGATCAGTCGCTCCGCTGCAAGGTCAGTGTTTCGCAGAGAATCTGCAGTTCCTCGACGGCGACGATGCCGTCGCGGGCGTTCAGTGTCGGCGCCTTGAGCCGTAGCGGCAGGCAGCGGCCGAGGAGGAAACGGGCGTATTCGCGCTGGCGGTCGGCGGCGAGGATCACGACGCTGGCGTCGGCGCGTAGCGACGGGTCGCGCAGGCTGTCGGAGAACCACGCCCACAGGTCGAAGTTGCCGGTCATGCCGCGCCGCAGCGTGATCTGCCCGAACGCTGCCGGGCCGGCGAGGCGGATCTGCGTCGCGTTGTTGCCGCCCTCGCGCACGGTCCTGATGTCCTGCGTCATCTCAAGTCCATCGCATTCGGCGAAGGCGGCCGAGACGAGCGGCGTGGCGGCGTCGTCGCGCACGATCTCGACCACGAAGTTGAACGCGGTGAAGGGATGGATGACGGATTCGAGGGCGGCTCTGGCCATGCTCAAGCCTCCGTGACGCTGAAGTACTCGCCGCGGTCGCCCGATTGCACCAGGCGCACGGTGAGGAAGCGCATCGGCTGCGCCGGGGCGACGGCGATCTCGATGATCAGCCGGCCGGAGTCGATACTCTGAGGTGTGTTGACAGTACTATCGACGCGCAGCCGGAAGGCGGCCTGCGGACTCTCACCGGCGAAGGCCCCGCGCGCGAACAGCGTGCCGAGCCAGTTGCGGAAACGGTGGTCGATGGCGCGGCGCAGCGCGTCGCTGTTGGGTTCGAAGACGAACTGTGCGCCTTGCTTGAGCGCCAGCCGGCGCAGCAGGCTCATCAGGCGACGCACGTTGATCGGCTGCGTGTCGGCGTCCTCGCTGAGCGTCAGGGCGTCGAGCACGGTGAAATGCAAGCCATCGCGGCCGATTGGGTTGATCGCGGCGGCGAGTAGCGCGGTGTCGGCCGGGAAGGCCGTGTCGAGCGCGGCGACGCCGACCAGTGTCTGGTTAGCCGGGGCGATCCAGGCGCCGCGTTCGAGTGTACGGCGCGCGATCACGCCGGTCGCGGGGCCATCGGGTGGCAGGGCGGGCAGTTGTTGGCCGTCCGCTGCAGCGTCGAGCCGGCGCAGCCACGGATGATAGAGCGCGGCGTAGGACCAGCTGGCGGCCTCTCCCGCACTGAGCGACGGCACGTCGATCGTTCCTGCTTCGTCGCTAACGAAGAACGACGCCGTTTCATCCTTGAGCCGGCGTACGTGATCGATCGCCAGATGCTGACGGTAGTGGCGCGGCAGTGCGAGCACGGCGAGGCAATCGCCGCGTGCGGCAGCCAGGCGCACGAGGGCGCGCTGGATGGCGAGGAGATCGGTGTCGCAGTAGTCGGCCGCTTCGTCGATCTTCCAGCCGGCAGAGGGATCGATGCGCACGGCGAGGCCGGCGGACCAGTCGCTGTAGCTGTCGGGTGTTTCAAAGCGCAGACGGTAGAAGTAGTCGCCGTGCAGGCGGTCGCGCAGGGTGTATGTGCTGGCCCGGCCGTGATAGATCTCGGTGGCGTCGAGCCAGTCCGGATCGCGGGCTTCTTCAAGGATGTAGTGCGCCGCCGTCGGGCCGCCGCTCCAAAACAGGCGCACCGCACCTTGCGCGTCGGCCGGTTCGGCGGCGAGCAAAGGGGCTGGCAGCTGGTGTGGCAGGCAGGGGGCGAACGAACCATCCGCGCATACGTTGCCCGGCGGCGCAATCGGCTCCGACGGCGAAGGCTTCGGATAGTCGTTGCCCGGAACGCGCTGCCACGGACGATGCACGGCGTCGGGTACGCAAAGCAGAGTGGCTTCTTCCAACCCGTAGGCGGCATGCAGGCCGCGTAACGCGCGGGTGCTGGAACCGGTGAAGCGGAGTCGGTCGGCCGCATCGCCCAGTTGCTGAGTGCGCTGTGTCGCCAGCGCTGGATCGAGAAAGAGGTGGGCGCCGAACTGCTTGAGGCCGTCGCGCGTCAGGCGGCTTTCGGCGAGCGGGATGGCACCGCTCGCAGGGCCGGGTTCGGTGCTGAGAGCGAGCGGCAGAAAATGGAGACCGGCCGTGTTGATGCTCGTGGAACCACGCCAGACCAGCGTGTCGCTGGCGACATTGATGAGCGCGTTCGGGTGGTGGCCGCAGAAGCCGAGGCCGCTGAGGTGTGTTGCTGGCGATGTGCTTCCTCTGGCGCCATCCTCATCGATGTGCAGATTGAGGCGCAGGCGCGTCAGGCGCGCGGGTTGCCCCGGCCACATGAGTGGAAGTTGGGAGAGTCGGCGCAAGCCGCGCCCGCAGACCGTCAGGTTGCCTTCGGTGTTCGGCTCGCAGCGCTCGACCTGCAGCCAGTATTCGGCGCCGCCGAGATGAACCTTCATCGTTTCGCCGGGGCGCGGGGCGCGATCGGCGGGCAGTTCGGCGATCAGTACGGGCCGGTCGCCGGCCCACTCTGCACCCACACGGAGCGGGAATCGGTGGCGATAGCCGACGCGGTAGAGCCGGCCATAACCGTCGCGGGCGCGACTGGGGAGCGTCGCCGTGCGGAACCAGCGGATGTCGCTCCACGCGATGGCCTCGGCGCCTGAGTACGGCAGGAAAGCGATTCGTCCGTCGTCCCACTCGGCCTGCAGCAGGTCGCCATCGAGCAGGACAACACTGGAACGCAGGTCGAGGCGCAGGCGACCGTCGTGCAGGTGGGCCGATAGCAGGATGAGCGGCGCCTGATCGATGCTGCTGGCAACGCTCAGGTGGTCAGACCAGCTGCCCGGCGCGCTGGCCGTGAGGGTGGCCGGCAGCAAGCGCCCGTTGGCCGCCAGTCGGCACAGGCCCGGCACCGGGAAGCGGTTGCTGCGCGGCTGTTCGGCGACGCGGATCACCCAGGCGCGTCGTCCGCCATTGGCAAAGAAGGCGCGCACCGCAGGGCCGAGGTGGGCGTGCAGCAGTTCGCTATTTTCCGCGTCCCAGACGAGCGGCAGATCGCCGCCAAACACGCGGCCGTAGTGCTCCGCATTTTCGACGGCGACCGGCTCATGCACCGGTCCGCGCGCGGCGAAACCGACGAAACACGCGATGTCCATGCGCGGCAAGGCCTCCGCGATCGAAGTCGCGGGTGAGACGAAGGCGATGCCGGGCTGGCGGGCGGTCATGGGGCGGCTCCGGTGGCTCGTTCAGTCCTCGCTCACTCCATCTCGAGCCGCTCGTACGCCAGTACCATTTCCTCCATGGCGACGTCGGTGCCTCGGGCATTCATTGGGCCGGAGGTGTGCTTGATGATGCGCGCGTTCAACAGTCTCCAGGTCTGCACGACTGCGCTATGGTCCTCGTTCTGCAACTGGATGGTTACGCTGCGCATGGCGTTTTGATTGCCGTTGCGGATGTCATCGAGCCACTGGTAGAGCTTGAGCGAGCCGAACACGCCGCGTTTCAGCGTGACGTTGTTTGCACGGGTCAGGCCGCTGATCTTGCGCACGGCGTTCTCACGCTCGTTGCCGTTGCGATATTCGGCCAGCGTCACTTCCATGCCGATGCCGGAGATCTCCTGGAAGCCGGCTTCCGGGCCTTCGGTGTTGCCGTCGCCCAGGTCGACGAGGAAGTTGAACTGGACATAGGGTCGATCGCGTAGGACTGCCATGATGTTCTCCTGTTAAAGCTTGGCGTCGGCGGTCCACTGGCCGATGCGGAAGATGACGAATTCGGCGGGCTTCAGCGGGGCGACGCCGATCAGGCAGACGAGGCGGCCGTTGTCGAGGTCGTTCTGCGTCATCGTCGAACGATCGCAGCGCACGAAGTAGGCCTTCTCCGGCTTTTCGCCGAGCAGGGCGCCCATCTGCCATTCGTTGAACAGGAAGTCCTCGATGGTGCGCCGCACGTTGGCCCACAGGCGTTCGCCGTTCGGCTCGAAGACAGCCCACTGCGTCCCCTTGTCGATCGAGTGTTCAAGGTAGGCGAAGTAGCGGCGCACGTTGACGTACTTCCATTCCGGATCGGAACTCATCGTGCGCGCGCCCCACAGACGCATGCCGCGTCCCTCGAAGTAGCGGAAGCAGTTGATGCCTTCGGGGTTGAGCACTTCCTGCTGCGCCTTGTTGAGCATCAGCTCGAAGCCGATGGCGCCATTGACCACTTCGTTGGCTGGCGCTTTCCAGACCGCACGCTCGATGTCGTTGCGCGCGTAGATGCCGGCGACGAAACCGGATGGCGGCAGCACGATCTCCTTGCGCGTGATCGGGTCGAGGATCTTGACCCACGGGTAGTAGAAGGCCATGTGCTTCGAGTCGAACCCGGCGCGGAACTGGCGCACTTCGCCGATGCTCTGCGCCTTGCGGCTGTCGACAATCGCGACGCGGTAGCGCATGCGTTCGACATGGCTTTGCAGGTGCAAGATGCCGGCCTGCGCGCCGGTCGAGTCGAGTCCGGCGAGGCCGGGCGCGGCGACGATCGAGATGTCCTCGATGTCCTCGAAGGCCTTGAGTCCCGTCTTCACGTCGCTTGCCGAGACGGTACCTTCGTAGAGGCTGGCGTCCGGCTGTTTGCCGTCGCTGCCGCCCGAGAGGATCAGCACGCCGTCGTGCAGCGTCGTGTCGCGGATGTCGTCGATGATCAGCGGCAGCGTGCGCGCCTGCGCGTCGCTCGCCGGCATCGCCGAGAAGTAGTTGCACAGGGCATCGGCGCTCGGTTCGAGGCCGTCCCACACGCCGCTTGGCGAGCGCGCGCCGGTACGCGTAAAGCTGACCGAGATCGAGGCGGCCTTGGCGACCTGCGTGACCGACGTGGAGAGATTGACCGCCGCGCTGGCGCCGCGAATGGCGACGAAGGACTTCGGCGTGCCAGCCGTCACCCGCCGCCAGACGACGTTCTGCGCGGCGTCGCGTTCGCCGTTGATCTGCACGATGTCGCCATCGACGACCGATGATGGCAGCGTGCCGGCGATGGTCATCAGGTTCGGACCCGGCCGCGCCGCGAAGGTGACCGTGCCATTGCCGGCGGCGCCGGGGAAGCGGGCATAGACCTTGGCCTGCGTGTACGCAGCGAGCCAGGTGGTGCCGGCGCCGGTGGCGCTGGCGAAGGTGAGGCTGACGGCGCCGGTGTCGTAGTCGATGCTGCTCGTCGCGAAACCGGCGAACTTGCCGGCCCCGTCGTCGCTGATGATCGCCGCGTCGACGTACTGGTAGGCGGCAAGGATGTCCGTCGTGTCGTCCGGAACCGCGCCGGTGGCGTCGAGGTGGATCTGGCCGGTCGCGCGGTCGATCGTCGTTGAAGCCGGCGTGCCGTCGCCCGTTGCGGTGTTGCCGGCGATGGTGGCCGATTTCGCAGCGCCGCCGCTCGTCCAACGGATCACCACATTGGCTGCGTTGGGCGCGTTTGCCAGCGTGAAGTCGAAGGTCGCCGCTGCGCCGTTACCGCTACCCAGCGTCTCGCCGGCGACGACGGTCTCGCGGTTGGTCAGGCGAACCGAGCCGGGCAGGATCGGAGCGTTGGCTAGCGTGCCGTCGAGTTTGGCGACGCCGGTTCCGACGAGCGCGACCTCCGCCGCGAACGGCGGGTTGCCGGCCTGCGTGGCCGTGGCGTCGACGACCCGAACGACGTAAAGCCGCCGGCCGCCGTTATCGAAGAAAGCGCGCGCGGCATGCCAGACGTAGTTGTCGCGCCTGGCCGATTCGCCAGTGAACGCGAGCTGCTTGCCGTCGCCGTAGACGCGTTCGAAATCGGCCAGGCTGGTGATGATGTCCGGCACCATCGCGCTCGGGCCGTAGCGCGTCGGGCCGACGAAGCCGGTGGTGGTCGTCGAAACGCCCTCAATGGATTTCGACCGGAAGCTGGTTTCTTCCACATAGACGCCAGGGGCGAGGTATTCGGGCATGACGGTTTCCTCCTGTGTTTCTCGAGAACTACGGTGTGATGAGGCAGCGCACCTGCGTCTCGCGGCCGAGGCGCAGGGTGACAGCGAGTTCGGGTACGGTGGTGAGCGGTTCAACGGCATCGACGAAACGTTCCGCCCGCTGCGCCAAAGCAGCGCAGAGTTCGGGCGGCTCGGTCGCGTCGAGACCGGACGCGTGGCGCACGTGCAAGGTGAGTTGCCAGGCGCTCGCGTCGAGCGGTTGGTCGGAGAGAGTGAGCTTCGGCCAGGCAAAGGCGAGCAGCAGATGGCCGCGCGCGTCGGCCATGCCCAGGCACAGCGGGGCGTTGTTGTGGCGAACTTCGACGACGGCCCACGCGGCCGGCTTGCCGTCGGGGTGTGTATTGAGTTCGGCGCGGACCACGGCCATCCCGGCAACGATCCGTGTCGGCGCCGAGAACAGCGGGATGTCGGCGCGGCAGGCTGGATGCGCCAGCCCGGCGGTCGGCAGCGCCAATCGCAGGCGGCAGGGCAGGAAGCGTCCGAGCCGGTCATCGATGCGCACCGTGAACTCCGGATGCGGCAGCGGTTCGGCGCCGCCGTGGCTCCAATCGCCGAGTCCGGGCAGGTCGTGCGCGACGAAGAGGCCGCTCGGGTTGGCGTCGGCGATGACGACGCGCTGCGGCCGGCCAACGGGTGCGACGCGCACGATCAGTCCGTCACCGACGCGGCGGCCGCTCGCGGCGTCGATCAGTTCCAGCCCGAGCGGCGCGCTGCGGGTGACGGTTTCCATGACGGCCACGCTGGTCATTCCGGCCCCCGAGCAATCTCGAACGTGCGCTGCCGTACGCGTTCGGCGTCGGGCATGGCCTTGTCCGAGTCGATCTGCACCATGCGCACGACGTAGGTCATCGACGCGCAGAGCGCAGGCGCGAAGCGGTCGAAGAGCGCCAGCCATTGTTCCTGCGGCAGCGCGTCGCAGATCAGCTCGACCGACTCGTCGGCGCGAAAGACGGACTCCGCCGGCATGAACGGGTTGATCAGGTTGCCGGCGAGGCGCGGCGTGTCTTCCATGAGGCGCATGGCCCAGGCGAGCAGGCTTTGCTGGACGTCGGCGTCTTCGGCCCAGGCGCTCAGCAGGTAGTACAGGTCAACCGGCAGCGCCGGGCGAAAACGCGTGCCGTCGGCGGCGATGCGCGGCGGCAGGTTGCGTTGCGTGCCGTTGATCGCGACGCGGTAGAGCAGGAGTGAAATCCCTTCGGCCATGCCGCCGGCGAAGTCGGCGGGCCGCAGCAGCTCGATCTTCGCGTCGGGAAATTCCTCCTTCGGCAGGCCGAGGTCGAGCAAGCCCTTGAGAGCCAGACTGACCGCAGCAATTGCCTGGTGCGTGGCCATCGCCGGTCCCTAACGCGAATAGAGCACGTGCTGGTCGGCGTTGATTCGCCGATGCACGAGGCCTTGCGCCTCAAGGCGCGCCAGTGCCGAGAGGACGGCGTCGGGGTCGGCGGCGTGGTCAGCCGGCATCCACCACCGGGCGATGCCCTCGCTGGTATCGGCGGCATCCGGATGGGTCGCCAGGTAGCGCAGGATGGCGTCGACGACCTCGTTGAGGTGATCTTCCTGAACCCGCATGCCATCCCTCCGCGCCGTGAGCCGTGACGAGGCGACGTACGCAAGGAGCGCGCCAGCGCTGCATGTCCAGAAATCCGGGGCTCGCTCCGGTATTCACGAAACGGCGGTGGGGCAGGACTGACCCGGATTGATGATCCGGAAAGCGGCGAGTGGGTTCGGAATGACCCGCCAGGCGGCGGTTGCGGACGTCGATCAGGCGTTCGACGGCGTGCGGAAAAATCCCGGTTCGATGCAGTACTTCTTGAGCAGCTTGCCGAGCGCGCGGCGCTCCTTGCCGGCGAGCCGCGCGGCGCGCGAGACGTTGCCGGCACTCTCGCGCATCAGCCGCAGCAAGTGGTTGCGTTCGAAGGCCTGCAGCGTGAGCTGCTTCGCCTCGTTGAAATTGAGCGGGCAGAGGTGTGCCTGCCGACGATCGGGCTTCTGGCGCCGGTCGGCCATCGGCGCGGTCGGGCGGATCAGGATGCTCGGACCTTCGCACATCAGAAACTCGCGCTGGATGCGATTCTGCAGTTCGCGGATGTTGCCCAGCCACGGCTGGCTGGCGAGCCATTGCACGGTGTCGGGGTGGAGGCCGAGGCGCTTCATGCCGTAACGCTGTGCGGCCTCGCCGATGAAGTGGCGGGCGAGCAGGGCGATGTCATCGCCGCGCACACGCAATGGTGGTACGGTGAGTTCCATGACGTTGAGGCGATAGTGCAGATCGGCGCGGAAACTGCCGTCGTCGACGAGCGCCTGCAGACTCGTGTTGCTGGCCGCGAGAATGCGCACGTCGGCTGACTCCAGGCGGGCGCCGCCAAGCAGGCGATACTTGCCGTCCTCAAGGAAGCGCAAGAGGCTGACCTGGGCCTTGGGCGACAGCGCGTCGACTTCGTCGAGAAACAGCGTGCCACCCTCGGCTTGTGCGATCAGGCCGGTCTGGTTTTCGCGGGCATCGGTGTAGGCGCCCTTGCAGTGGCCGAACAGTTCGTTCTCGATCAGATGGTCGGGCAGCGCGCCGCAATTGACCGGGATGAAGGGCTTGTCGCTGCGTTTGCCCTGGTAGTGGATGGCGCGGGCGGCGAGTTCCTTGCCGCTGCCGGTCTCGCCGCTGATCAGTACGGTTGCATCGTAGCTGGCGATCTTGGCGATCGCGGCCAGCATTTCCCGGAAAACTGCGGATTCTCCGATCAAGCCGTTGGGCTGAGGTTGTCCGAGCATTTCAGTTCCTCCTGTGTCAGGACTGGCGGGCGATGCTTGAGTTGCCGTGGCCACGGAGCGTAACAAATTCTCTTGCCACGGGCCAGCGATGATCGCGAAGTATTTGCCGGCGACAATGGCATTCGCAACGCTGTCGCCCCGGCCATCCTGACGTACGGGTTTATCATCTGCGACTCGACCTCTCTGCAGAGTGAAATGTCCACCTTGAAGTTCCTGCGGCGCTTATTTCCTGTGGCCGCCTTCCTCGGCGGTTTTGTCTGGGATGCGCTGACCATCGGCCAGCGCGTGCGGGCGTTCGATCTGTGGACCCTGGGCGCGTTCTTGGGCGGCGCGTGCGTGCTTGCCTTCTGGCTGGCCTGGCGCGCAGCGCGCAATCAGCCCACGCAGACATGCGAGAACGGCGGGAACGGCGCCAAGGCGCACATGCGCGAGTTGGCCTGGCAGGCGCCGTACCTGCTGCTGCAGTTCTTCTTCGGCAGCATCTTCTCGGCGCTCTTCATCCTCTATTTCAAGAGTTCCGGGCATCTCGGAACCTGGCTGACGACGGCCATGCTCGGCGCGCTGCTCGTCGGCAACGAATTCGCCCGAAAGAGCTACCGTCGGCATTTCACGCTGATCTGGGCATTGCTCGCGTTGAATGCCATCCTGCTTTTCAACTTTGCCTTGCCGCACGCGCTGGGCAGCCTCGACCCGCAATGGTTCTACGTGTCGACCGCCGCCGGCATCGGCCTGGCGCACGGCCTGCGTCGAGTGGTGCCCGAGCAGCCCGGACGGATTCTCCCGGCGTGGCTGCTGGCTGGCGTGCTCCTCCTGGCGTGGACGCTCGACATGATCGCCCCGGTGCCGCTGGTAAAGCAGGATCTGGCCATCGGCCACGGTTTTGTGCGCGAGGGCGACCGCTTCCTGCTGATGGTCGAACCGGCGCCGGCCTGGCAGTTCTGGCGCAAGCAGGCGCCCGTGGCCCGCGTCCCCGAAGGCGAGCGGCTCTACGGCGTGTCAGCCGTCTTCGCGCCGCTCGGCGTGACGGCGCTGCTTGAGCATCGCTGGGAGGTAAGCGATGCCGGCGGCTGGCGGCTCGTCTATCGCAACAGCTTTCAAAGCACCGGCGGACGCGAGCGCGGTTTTCGCGGCTACTCGTGGGTGTTGAATCCGCAGCCCGGCGAGTGGCGGCTGATCGTCGCGACGCAGGACGGGCGCACGATCGCCACGCAGACGATTACCGTCGAACGCGCCGTGCCGAATCCCGAGGCGATGCGTTTGCGCGAGTTCTGACCGCGCCGATCAAATGGGGGATACTTGCTGCTGGTTCGACGCAGCCATGGGCTAAGAGTGGGTGTCGGCCGGTGCCGAGTGTGCCGGCCCGACTGTCATGAATCTGGAAACAAAATGAGGTGGTCGATATGAAGAAAGTGGTTTGGGGTGTCATCAGCACGGCATCGATCGGGATGGAAAAAGTGCTGCCGGCGATGCAGCAAAGCGCTTGGTGCGACATTCGCGCCATCGCCTCGCGCTCGCTTGAATCGGCGCGCAAGGCTGCAGACAAGTTGGGTATCGAGCGTGCCTACGGTTCCTACGAGGAACTGCTCGCCGACCCCGAGATCGAGGCTGTCTACAACCCGCTGCCCAATCATCTGCACGTGCCGATGACGCTGGCCGCGGCGCGGGCTGGCAAGCACGTGCTGTGCGAAAAGCCGATCGCGATCGATGCCAGGCAGGCGGCGGAGCTGCGCGAGGTTGCCGGCAAGGTGCATGTCATGGAAGCGTTCATGGTCCGCTTTCATCCACAGTGGCTGCGCGCGCGCGAACTGGTGCGTGCCGGCGAACTGGGCGAAGTGCGTTCTATCCAGACCTTCTTCTCCTACTACAACCGCGATCCGGCCAATGTGCGCAATCAGGTCGGCATCGGCGGTGGCGCGCTGTATGACATTGGCTGCTACCCGATTTCAACGGCGCGTTTCATTTTCGAGGCGGAGCCGCAGCGGGCGATCGCTGTTTTTGACCGCGATCCCGAATTCCAGACCGATCGCAACGTCAGTGGCCTGCTCGATTTCGGCAACGGGCGGCGGCTCGACTTCACGGTGTCGACGCAGTCCGCGCCGCATCAGCGCGTGCAGATCGTCGGAACGAAGAAGCGGCTGGAAATCGAGATCCCCTTCAACGCGCCACCGATGACGGCCACGCGCATTCTTGTCGATGATGGCAGCATCCTCGGCGACGGGTCGGCGCAGACCGAAACGCTGCCGCCTTGCGATCAATACACGCTGCAAGGCGAAGCCTTCTCGCGTGTCGTGCGCGGGGAAATGCCCTTGCCATACGGTGTCGAAGATGCGATCTGCAACATGCAGACGATCGATGCGCTGTTCCGCTCCGAGAAGAGCGGGGGCTGGGAAGCAGTCGGAAAGGGCTAAACGACACGCGCATTAGGGTATAAGCAAATAAATCGAGAAATGTACTGAAAATACAAAAACTTATTGGTTGTTTGCGACACGGGCCGGCATTGCCGGCCTTGTTTTTTGGTCATGTCTGTACTATCTATCACTAAACACGCGCTTTGCAGCGAGTGTCGATACAATATCCCGGGCTTGCTGGTTACTATTAGCCCTTTCCTGAAACTAAGTACATATTTCTGACTCAAAAGTATCGAGTTTTGTCTAACTAAGCTCATATATTGCGCCTTGTCGATGAGTTGCTGGCATCGGCTCTAACCCGAACCCACAAAAGGAGACTGATTCATGAAACTAAAAGCTTCGTTGGCCTTGGCCTTTGGCTTGCTGTCTGGAATGGCTCACTCTGCAACGGAATTGGTGATCGCGACCGTGAATAACGGCCACATGATCGAGATGCAAAAACTCGGTAAGCACTTTGAGCAAGCTAACCCCGATATCAAGCTCAAATGGGTCACGCTCGAAGAAGGCGTTCTGCGCCAGCGCGTCACGACCGACATCGCCACCAAGGGCGGTCAGTTCGACGTGATGACCATCGGCATGTACGAAACCCCGATCTGGGGCAAGAAGGGCTGGCTGCAAGAAGTAAAGACCGACGCCGCCTACGATGTTGACGACCTGCTGCCCGCGATGCGCAACGGTCTGTCGGTTGACGGCAAGCTGTACGCGGTCCCGTTCTACGGCGAAAGCTCGATGCTGATGTATCGCAAGGATCTCGCGGACAAGGCCGGTATCACGGTCAAGGACAAGCCGACCTGGGGCGAAATCAAGGAACTCGCTGCGAAGATCCACGATCCGGCCGCTGGCGTCTACGGCATCTGCCTGCGCGGCAAGCCGGGCTGGGGCGACAACATGGCCTTCCTGTCCACGCTGGTTAACACCTTCGGCGGTCAGTGGTTCGACATGAGCTGGAAACCGCAAGTCGATTCCAAGCCCTGGCACGATGCGATCAACTTCTACGTCGATCTGCTGAAGAACTACGGTCCTCCCGGATCGGCGTCCAACAGCTTCAACGAAATCCTCGCCCTCTATAACGAAGGCAAGTGCGGCATGTGGATCGACGCGACGATCGCTGCTTCGTTCATCAGCGATCCGAAGCAGTCGAAGGTGGCCGATCAGGTCGCATTCGCGCAAGCGCCGACGATGGTGACGCCGAAGGGCGCTAACTGGCTGTGGGCCTGGTCGCTGGCGATTCCGGCCGGTTCGAAGAAGGTTGATGCCGCCAACAAGTTCATCACCTGGGCAACCTCGAAGGACTACATCAACCTCGTTGGCAAGGAAACGGGTTGGGGCAGTGTTCCGACCGGCACGCGCAAGAGCACCTACGAGAACGCTGACTTCCTGAAGGCCGCTCGCTTCGCAGCTGCTGAAAAGGCCGCGATCGACAGTGCCAACCCGAACGACAGCACGCTGCCGAAGTCGCCTTACGTTGGTGTGCAGTTCGCTGCCATCCCCGAGTTCCAGTCGATCGGTATCGCGGTGGGTCAGCAGATGAGCGCGGCACTGGCCGGCAAGACCACGGTTGAAGCCGCGTTGAAGGCGGGCCAGGTTGCCGCTGAACGCGAAATGAAAAAAGCTGGCTATTACAAATAATAAAAAGCTAGTTCAGTAGTAAATCTACCGTGGGCTGGGGGCCGGCAGGTTCCTGCCGGTTTCTGTCCCACGGTGTTTTTTTGGTACCAAGGGTAGGGGTCAAAACTATGAAGCGCACGCTACCGCGTCTATTGATGACGCCGGCGATCGGCACGCTATTTTTGTGGATGATAGTTCCACTGGTGATGTCGATCTATTTTTCGGTGATCAGGTACAACCTGATGCAACCGGACCAGACCGGATTTATTGGTCTCGAAAACTGGGAATACTTCGTCACCGACCCGTCGTTCATGACGGCGACGATAAACACCCTGCTGCTCGTGGGCAGCGTCGTCCTGATCACGGTCATCCTGGGCACCCTGATCGCACTCCTCACCGACGCCCCCTTCCCCGGCCGCAACCTCGTCCGCATCCTCCTGATCTCCCCCTTCTTCATCATGCCCACGGTCAATGCACTGCTGTGGAAGCACATGATGATGAACCCGATCTACGGCGTCATCGCCCAGATCTGGAAGTTCTTCGGTGCCACGCCGGTGGACTGGCTCACCGACTACCCGCTGCTCTCCGTCATCGCCATCGTCTCCTGGCAATGGCTCCCGTTCGCCACGCTGATCTTCGTGACGTCCTTGCAATCGATGGACCGCGAACAGCTCGAAGCCTCGCGCATGGACGGCGCCAACTACCTGCAGCAGCTGCGCTACCTGTACATCCCGCACCTCGGCCGCTCCTTCGCCGTCGTCGTCATGATCGAAACGATCTTCCTGCTCTCCGTCTTCGCCGAAATCTTCACCACCACCGGTGGCGGCCCGGGGGATGCCAGCACGAACATCGCCTTCCTCATCTTCAAGCAGGCGCTCCTCAACTTCGACGCCGGTGTCGCCTCCGCAGGCGCCCTGTTCGCCGTCGTCCTCGCCAACATCGCCGGCATCTTCCTGATCCGCATGGTCGGCAAAAACCTCGACAAGTGAGAACGACATGACACGACTCCAAATGAACGCACTCGCTCTCGGCGTGCGCACCATCGCGGCCTGGGCGGTCGCGCTCCTCCTCTTCTTCCCGCTCGGCTGGATGGTCCTCACCTCGTTCAAGACCGAACTGCAGGCCATCTCGGTTCCGCCGCTCATCTTCTTCGAACCGACGCTGGAGAACTTCAGCATCGTCCAGGAGCGCAGCGACTACCTGCTCTACGCCAAGAACTCCTTGATCGTCAGCGTCGTCTCGACGATCGTCGGCTTGATGCTGGCCTTCCCGGCGGCCTACGCCATGGCCTTCTTCAAGAGCCGGCACACCAAGGACATCCTGATGTGGATGCTCTCCACCAAGATGATGCCGGCCGTCGGCGCCCTCGTGCCGATCTACGTCCTCGCCCAGAGCAGCGGGCTCCTCGACTCGCGCACCGGCCTCGTTGTAGTGAACGTCATGGGCAACCTGCCGATCATGGTCTGGATGCTCTACTCCAACTTCAAGGAAATCCCCGCCGAGATCCTCGAAGCCTCACGCATGGACGGCGCCAACCTGTGGCAGGAATTCCGCATGGTGCTCTTGCCGCTGACGCTCGGTGGCCTCGCCTCAACGGGTCTCCTGTGCCTCGTGCTCTCGTGGAACGAAGCGTTCTGGGCGCTCAACCTCAGTGCCGCCAAGTCCGGCACGCTGGCCACGCTGATTGCTTCCTACTCCAGTCCGGAAGGTCTCTTCTGGGCCAAGCTCTCGGCAGCATCCTTCATGGCCATCGCACCGATCGTGGTGTTCGGCTGGTTCAGTCAGAAACAACTGGTGCAAGGCCTGACCTTCGGCGCCGTCAAGTAAGAACTTAGGGAGAACATTCATGGCATATCTGCAACTGCGCGGCATCGAAAAATCCTTTGGCGAAGCGCGCGTCATCAAGGGCGTCAATCTTGAAATCCAGCAAGGCGAGTTCATCGTCTTCGTCGGCCCCTCGGGCTGCGGCAAATCGACGCTCCTGCGCCTGATCGCCGGCCTCGAGACGACCACCGCCGGCACCATCCACCTCGAAGGACGCGACATCACCGACGAACCGTCGTCCAAGCGCGACCTGGCGATGGTCTTCCAGAGCTACGCGCTCTACCCGCACATGAGCGTGTACGAGAACATGAGCTTTGCCTTGAAGCTTGCCAAGGCCGACCCGGCGGTGATCGAAGAGAAGGTCACGAAGGCCGCCGAGATCCTCAACCTCACCCAGTACCTGAAGCGCACGCCGAAGGAACTCTCCGGCGGCCAGCGCCAGCGCGTCGCCATCGGCCGCGCCATCGTGCGTTCGCCGAAGGTCTTCCTCTTCGACGAACCGCTCTCCAACCTCGACGCCGCGCTACGCGGGCAGACGCGGGTCGAGATCGCCAAGCTGCACCGCGATCTCGGTGCGACGACCATCTACGTCACGCACGACCAGGTCGAAGCCATGACGCTGGCCGACCGCGTCGTCGTCCTGCGCGATGGTCTCGTCGAACAAGTCGGCACCCCGCTCGAACTCTACGACCGCCCGGCCAACCAGTTCGTCGCCCAGTTCATCGGCACGCCGAAGATGAACATGGTCGGTGCATCCAAGCTCAAATCGCTCGCCGCCACCGGCCGCAAGTTCCCGATCGACGGCTTCGTCGGCCTGCGTCCGGAATACGTCGAACTCGTCGCCAAGGCCGACGGTGAATTCCAGGCCACGGTGGATCTCGTCGAAGCGCTCGGCGCCGAAACGCTCGTCTATGTCACGACCGAATGGGGCGAGCAGATCGTCTCGCGCCACACCGAGCGCTCGAGCCTCGTCGCCGGCGAGAAGGTCGGCGTCAAGATCGATCTCTCCACCGCCCACTTCTTCGACGCCAAGGGCCGCGTCGTCGTCGTGAAGTAAAGGACACCGGAAGTCGGGCTCCCTCCGTCCGACTTCCCACTATCCACTCCCCATTTCCCATTCCTCACAGGAGTCTCGTATGTCGAACGCTACTGAACCCCGGGTCTGGCTGCACGTCGGCCTGGGTTCCTTCCACCGCGCGCACCAGGCGCTCTACCTCCACATGCTGCGCGAGACGGGTGATACGCAATGGAGCCTCGCTGGCGGCAACGTCCGTCCGGACATGGCCGAGACGATCAACGCGCTCGTCGAACAGCAGGGCGAATACACGCTCGAGACGATCTCGCCGGCCAACGAGCACAACTACATCCGCATTACCTCGATCAAGGAAGTCATTCCCTTCGAGCCGGGCGTCAAGCCGCTGATCGCCAAGGCCGCCGATCCGCAAACGAAGATCATCTCGTTCACGGTGACCGAAGCCGGCTACTACCTCGATCCGAAGAACGTGCTCGATACGGCGGCAACCGACATCGCCAGCGATCTGGCCGCGGTCAAGTCGGGCAAGGCCGGAACTACGATCTACGGCGCGCTCGCCGTCATGCTGAAAGCGCGCATGACGCAGAACGGCGGTCCGGTCACCCTGCTCTGCTGCGACAACCTGCGCCATAACGGTGACCGCTCGCGCAGCGGCCTCGTGCAGTTCATCAAGGCGCTCGGCGACAACGAGCTGCTGGCCTGGGTGGAAAAGAACACGACCAGCCCGAACGACATGGTCGACCGCATCACGCCACGTCCGGCGCCGGATGTCGCCGAGCGCGTGCTGGCCGCGACCGGCAAGGTCGACAAGGCGGCGGTGATGGGCGAGAGCTTCCTGCAGTGGGTGATCGAGGAGAACTTCATCGCCGGCCGTCCGGCCTGGGAGAAGGTCGGCGTCGAGATGGTCAAATCGGTCGCCGCCTATGAAGAAGCGAAGATCCGTCTGCTCAACGCAACGCACAGCTGCATCGCCTGGGCCGGGACGCTCGTGGGCTATCTGTATATCCACGAAGGCACGCACGATCCGGTGATCCGCAAGTTCGCCTACGACTACGTGACCGACGACGTGATTCCCGTGCTTTCGCCGTGCCCGCTCAATCTGGAGAGCTACCGCGACGTGGTGCTCGATCGCTTCGGCAATCCGGCGATCCGCGATACGAACCAGCGCGTGGCGATGGACGGTTTCTCGAAGATCCCGGGCTTCATCGCGCCGACCTTCCGCGAGCGGCTGGCCCGCAATGAGTCGATCGATAGCGTGTCGATGCTGCCGGCCTTGTTCCTGGCTTACCTCGAGCGCTGGCACAAGGGCCAGATCGCCTACGAGTACCAGGATCAGGCGATGGATCCGGCCGTGGCGCACGCGATGTGCGAGGCGGCCGATCCGGTCGCGGCCTTCTGTGCCGATACGGTGCTCTGGGGGGAACTGGCCAATGATCCACGGCTCGTGACCGCCATTCGAAAGGCTTATCAGCGTGTTGATGACTTCGTGAAAAGTCACTGATACCGGTACGGGGCTCCGG
>ERZ650312.740-NODE-740-length-18396-cov-47.203260_pt1 | contig 18396 bp, 10 predicted proteins | sample MGYA00376248_ERZ650312 | MGnify/ENA primary metagenome ERZ650312 (study PRJEB26733, sample SAMN07839316) | wastewater metagenome | biome: urban; feature: wastewater treatment plant; material: waste water | place: USA: North Carolina | collected 2016-07-28 ... | reverse complement strand
CTGCATTGAGTTCTGTATGAAGAAAAACCTGCTGGCCGTGGCCGTTCTTTGCGCACTGACTTCTGGCGCTGCGTTTGCGCAGCAAGCCGAAGGCCCTTGGCTCGTGCGTGCCCGTGCCGTGAACCTGGATAGCGCCAACAAAGACAGCACCGGTTTGGGTCTGTCGGTGAACGACAAGGTGATTCCTGAAGTCGATGTGTCGTACTTCTTCACCCCCAACATCGCTGCTGAGCTGGTTTTGACTGTGCCCCAAAAGCACGACCTGAGCTCTAGCGTTCTGGGTGGCAAGATCGGTACGCTCAAGCACCTGCCTCCTTCGCTGCTGGTGCAGTACCACTTCAACGCTGCCGGCTTCAAGCCCTATGTGGGCGCTGGTATCAACTACACCCGCTTCTCCAGCGTGAAGCTGCCTGCCGGCGTGGATATCGACCGCAACAGCTTTGGTGCTGCCCTGCAAGTCGGCGTGGACATCCCTCTGCAAAAGAACCTGTACCTGAACCTGGACGTGAAGAAGGTCTTCATCAAGACCGACGTCAGCCTCGCTGGCGCCAAGATCGGCACCTTCAAGGTGGATCCCGTTCTGGTGGGCGTGGGCCTCGGCTGGCGCTTCTAATGAGCCAAACGCAACAGCGATGTTGCGTGTATTCCTAGGTGGGGAAGAGCCAGCGCATGCGCTGGCTTTTTTTATGGGCCGGAAAAACTGCAAAAAGACGAGGACGGAATGTCGCCGCTCTCATTGCTTCGTAAGCGTGCCTTTACGCAGGTCGCTTCGTGAATCTAGGCTTGCTTCCTAACGATCCGATGCCTTCACGATCGTGAAGCGTATGCCCGCCAGTACAAACCCCTGAGGCTTTTCCATTTCAGACAGCCAGGGAAGTATTGGTTCTTTCCATGGAGTTACGGCGTAGTGCATGGCAAAGTCAGCGTGAATCGGGCGCCTTCACCGGGCACCGAAGACACCGACAGTTCTCCCTGCATCAGCTCTGCCAGAGCCCGGGACAGTGCCAGCCCCAGGCCTGTGCCGCCATGTTCACTGCTGACCTGTGCGCTGCCCTGGCGGAATTTCTCAAAAATCAGCTCGTGCAAATGTTCCGGGATTCCGGGGCCGGTGTCGATCACGTGAAACTGCAGTTTTGCGCCCTGGGGCTCCACTTCCAGCCGGACTTCGCCTTGCTCGGTGAACTTGAGCGCATTGGACAGCAAGTTGTTCAGAATCTGCTTGAGCCGCAGGCCGTCGCAAATGAGCATTTCCGGGGTCTCGTCGGGGACCGAAACGGCCAGCGCCAGCCCTTTCTGTGCCGCTGAGATGGCAAAGAAATCGGCGGTGTTCTGTACAAGTTCGCGAACAGGGTGGGGCGCGAGCACGATGGGCATGGCGCCCGCCTCGACTTTGGCAAGGTCCAGGATCTCGGTCAAAAGCGTATTGAGATGGTCTGCCGCCTGGCGAATGAGCGTGGCAGCTTCGCGAAAAGAGGGTTCTTTGAGCCGCAGCTCCATCAGCTCCGCAAAACCGCGAATGCTGGTCAGTGGTGTGCGCAGCTCATGCGATACGGCGGCCATGAATTCGCTTTTGGCCTGGCTGGCGGATTGGGCTTGTGCTTCGCTCACCGCCAATGCGGCGTGCGATTCTTCAAGTCGGCGAACGCCGCGCAGGAAGCCCACGCCACTGGCCACGATGGCAACCCCCAGCAACAGGGCCACCACCAGAGTGACGTTGCGCATGCCGCGCCATTCCTCCAGCGCGGCCTCGGTCGTGTTGGAAACCAGCATGTTGAGCGGGTATCCGGGCACGCGCCGAAACGCGGTGATTCTTTCCATGTTGTCCACTTCGCTCACGCGGGTGTAGGTGCCTTCGGGTTTGTTGACGTCCAGGAGAGGGTGGTCACTGGCCAGCTTGAGCACCTGGCCCATGCCGGTGGCTTGACCTCCAGAGACACGTGCGCGCAAGGTGTTGTCATCACCCAACAGCGTTACAGCTCCGCCGGGGCCCAAGTCCACATCGCTGAACACCGTTTCGAAGTAATCGGGGTTGACGGAGGCCACCACGACCCCGTGTAAGTGGCCCTTTGGGGAAACGATCGGGCGTGACAGCTGGAGTGTCCATTTACCCGAGACTTTGCCCAGCACGGGTTTGCCGACAAACAGGCCATTGCGCGTGAGCTGTTTGCGCAGGTCGGGGTTGCGCCCTGGCTCGAGGTGGATCTGGATGTGCTCGCGCTCCGAGAGATCCACGGGGCCGGTTTTTTGGCCATCAGGGTCCAGATTGCTGGCCACGAACCGGCCATCTGCTCCGACCAGTGACAACTGGGTCAGGATGTCTGGCACCAGCCCGGTTTCATTGGCCAGCCGCGTGAAGTCTGAGGGCTGGAGGCTGCCGTTGGCCACAGCATCGCGCATGCGCAGCGTGGCTTGGTCGATGGGAGCCAGAACCCGCAGCGTTTGCTCTTGCAGCACACGGGCCAGGTTGGCGCTTTGGCGTTCCTGGGCGACCAAGGCATCTTGCCATTTGGTGTAGAGGGCCAGGCCTATCAAGGCGCCCGTCACGATCAGTGCCATGGCGATGAAGCCGATGACCATGGCCTGCAGGCCTTTGGTGCGTGACGGATGTCTGCGGCCCGCCGGTGCATGGCCAGGGCGGTCGGCTTCTTGAGGCCGAGTGGCCGTGGCGGCTGATTCCAAGTGAATTCCCATAGATCAAGAGGATGCCACGTTATCGCCCCTCTGCGCAGAGGGATACAGTGGTTTTTGGCAGCGTGTGGGTTGGTTCAATGGGCAGCGAGGGCCCGCACCCTAACCAGCCAGGATCGGTGTGCAGAGCTCCACCAACGTACCGTCAGGGCACCGGACATACGACACGGTTTGACCCCAGGGCCGGGCCGCCGGAGCTGCCAGCTCTGTGGCACCGTGGCGCAACGCTTGTTCGTGGGCTGCGGGAACATCGGGGGTGACGAACGCGATTTCCATGCCCAGAGGCTTCTCGGACGAGTGCGCTGCCACATGACCGCCTGGAAAATTGGCGTGGCCCAGGGCGTGGTCAGCGAAGGCCAGGGTGGTGGCGCCTGTGTCCAGCTCGCCATAGGTGCCCGACTCATGCAAAAACCGTGGAGAAAATCCAAAGGCACGCTCGAAAAAGGCGAGGGATGCGGCCACGTCGGGCACGTAGATGATGGTGTAGCCAAATTGCATGGGGAGCCTCACGTGAGGAGATCGCCCCATTCTGCCTGACACCTGCTGGCGGTGAGCCGGGCCTCAGCGTCTTGTACGAAGGCGGCCCACACGCCGCCAGCACGGCACTACAGCAGGGTCACCAATGCCACGATGGCGATGCCGAGCCCCAGGTTGGTGGCCACCCAGGTTTTGATCTTCGCCATCCAGCGGCCTGCCTCGGGCCAGTTGCCTGCCTCTTTCGCAAGAACGAGCTGTTTGAAAAGCACCAGCCGGATGTAGCCAAAAATGCCCGTCATCACCAAGCCAATGGCGACCATCAAGGCCCAGTCCAATGGCAGCGCAAACTGGCCGCCCGATTGAACCACCTGCCGCGCTGTGCGGCCCAGCATCCAGATACCTGATGCCAGCAGGGCGGCGATGGCCACGGTCACTGCCGTAAAGAAGCGCTGCAGCACACCGCACAGCAGTCCGATGCGCACGGGGGGCTCCAGCTGCTGGGCGGCAGGCCGCAGGCAGAAATGGGCAAAGAACATTCCACCCAGCCAGACCATGGAGGCCAGAACGTGGATGAGTTGGAGAAGGGAGTCAAGCATGGTGGTTCCTGGCGATGCCATGGTGAAGGGGCGGCTGGCACGGCGGAATTTAGGCCATGGGCGCTCGAACAAGAACGATGGCCCCAGCGGGCAGCAGGAAATCCACGAGGTACCCAGCCGAGCAGGAGGCAATCCGTGCTTCAGCTCAGCGGCGAGGCGCCATGGCGTTCACCCAGGTTGCCTGGGTGCAAAAACGATTGGTTGCCCCCGCTACGCTTGGCTACGTACATCGCCTCGTCGGCCCGGCTGAGCAAGGCGCTTTCATGCATTCCATGATCGGGGTACAGCGCAATGCCAATGCTGGGCTGAATGCGCAGTGTGGTGCCATGCAGATCAAAAGGCTGCGAAAACGCCGACAGCATTTTCTGCGCCATGGGTTGTGGGGATTCGCCCAGGCGAATCCCCTCCAGCAGCACCACGAATTCATCGCCACCGAGCCGTGCCACCGTGTCGCAGCCGCGTACGCAGTCCATCAGGCGTTTGGCAACGCCTTGAAGCAGCAGGTCGCCCATCGCGTGCCCCAGGGTGTCGTTCACTTCCTTGAAGCGGTCCAGGTCAATGAAGAGCAGGGCAAGCTGCGTCTCCTCACGGTGGGCACGGGCCACGGCGATCTTAAGCCGGTCATAAAACAGCGCGCGGTTGGGCAGGCCGGTGAGCTGGTCGTACTGTGCCATGCGGTGCAGGCGCTCATGCAGTTGAATGCGTTCGACCACCATCTCAACTTGAGGAGCGACGAACTCAAGCAATGCCTGGGCCGCCTCGACAGGGCGCTCTCGTGTGGACAGTCCCCGCAACGCCAACACGCCAAGGGGGCGGTCGCCTGAGGGCAGGGGGACTCCCAGCCAGTAATGGCGAGGGGTCTCCGGGCCGCCGGATTCGGGCGCTGGCAGAGGCTGGAGCAGCGACGCGCCTTGTTCCAGAACCTGCTGGTACCAAGCCGTCTCGGATGCCTCGGCATCCAGCGCTTGTGGGGCGGGGGCCGTACCGTGTGCGTCGTACACCCGATGAAATCCACCCTGTGGGGTGGTCAGCGCCACAGAAAACGCGAGGGTGTTGATGCGGGCAGCAAGGATGTGATGGATGCGCTCCAAAAGCACAGGCAAGCTGGAAGCTGCGTGCGCCGCAGCGGAAATGGCATACATCGTGGCGTGCATCGACTCCGTGCGCTTGCGCCGGGTGATGTCGTGGGCGACTGCCAGGCGCAGTTGGCGGTCGGGGAGCCACCGTGCCGTCCAGAGGATGTCCACCAACGCACCGTCTTTGCGGATGTAGCGATTTTCAAACTGCAGCTGCAAGCTGCCTTCCATGACACGGTTTGCCTGCTGCTCGGTGGCCTGGCGGTCTGCAGGGTGGACGAGATCGAACATCTTGAGACCCACAGCTTCTTCAGGGGTGTACCCAAAAATGCGTTCAAACGCAGGGCTCACGTAGACCACCTGGCTGTTGGCATCGACGATACAGACTGCGTCGAGCAAGAGATCCACAACGTTCTGGGCCGATATTCTTTGCATTGGCGTTTTCCCGTCTTGCTCAGTGGCTGCAAGCCGCCACAGTGGAGTCCATCCATTGCCTGTCGGGTTATCCAGGAAATGACGCCCCATTTTGCCGGTGGAATACCTTCCGTGAGTGCAACTCACACCTGTTGTGAAAAAAGATACGCCACATCAATATTTTCAAAAGAATCCTTTCGCTATGTTTTTGATAGCTGCTGGCGCTTTCTGAATAAGGGGTGGAGGCCTGTTTTAATGTATTTTGTGCGCCGCCCCAGCTACCTTGGGATCCAGCAGAATGGGTAGATGCCCGCTTTGACGGGTGAGGGCGTACAGGCCAGACTTGTCCAATCACCCAAATCAATATTCCCCCCGCACGGTTCTCCATGGTGTCCCTTCTATCGCACGGCCGTTATCGCCCTTGGTTGGCGGGCTGCGCCGTTGCGGTGATGGGCTTCATCGTCAGCTATTGGGCGGTGCTTCAGCAACGTGAGTCTGTGGGAATCATCGAGCAGACGCGCTTTACCCACGAGGCCAAGGCGTTCACAGACGCGCTGGGGCAGCGCGTGGCAGCCAACACCGAGATCGTGTTCGGCTTGCACAGCCTTTTTTCCTTGAATCCATCGCTGGGGCGCGCTGACTTTGATCGGGTGGTGACAGAACTGGACGCAGCGCGGCGCTATCCCGGCGTGCGCAATCTGGCCTTCACCAAGCGCGTGGCGCGCGAGGACAAAGCCGCCTACGAAGAGTCGGTTCGCAACGATCCATCCCTGGCGCCCGCGCACAGAGCCTCATTTGCGATCCGCCCCGCGGGCGAGCGGGACGAATATTTCGTCGTCCACTACATCTGGCCGATGCGCAGCGATGCCGAGATGCTGGGGCTGGACATCAGCGCCCAGCCCGCCAACCTGGCCTCCATGCATTTCAGCCGGGACAGCGGCCGTCCGGTGGCGTCCGCCCCCTTCGACCTGATTCAAGAGCGCGACCATCGTACGGGCTTTGTCATTCGCATTCCGGTGTTCGGCCCGCCACAGCCAGGCAATGCGGCGCAGCGTCCGTTTCTCGGGGCGGTCGCGGTCACGCTCCGGGTGTATGACATGGTTCGCGCTTTGCAGTCGCAGGGCTACCTACAGGGGCTGTCGGTGGCGATTGAAGATGCCGGTTCTGTGCGTGTGCCGGCGCAAGAGGGTACCAGCCGCTCGTTGCTGGCGCCCACCGCCGATGCGCTTGCGGGTGCTCGGCCTTTGACCAGAGAGCTGGAAGTGCACAGCCGCCTGTGGCGACTGACTTTTCTGCCCACGCAGTCCCTGCTGTCGCCCTCAGAGCAGCGGCTTCCCTGGGTGGCGGGCGCGGCCGGGGGCATCGTTTCTGTGCTGCTCGGGTTGCTGACCGCCATGCTGGTGCGCCAGCGCACCATCGCCTTGGTCCAGGCCAAAGCCTCGGACAACGCCCGCCGCCAAAGCGAGGAGCGTTTTCGCGCCTTGTTCAACCAGGCCGCCGTGGGGGTGGCCCAAGTCGATTCCCACACAGGGATCATCCAGCGCATCAACCAGCGGTACTGCGACATCATTGGATACTCGCCCGAAGAGCTTGAGGGCCGCAGCTTGCGCGAAATCAGCCACCCTGACGACCAGCCTGCGGGGTTCGCGCAAATGGAGCGACTCAAGGCTGGGGACATTGCAGAGTTTCGTATCGAGAAGCGGTATTTCCACAAAAACGGGCGCGAAGTGTGGGTGGACCTGACGGTGACACCCATGTGGTCGCAGGGCAGTAACCCGGACTATCACATCGCCATGGTGCAAGACATCACCGCGCGCAAGCAGATGGAAGAAACGCTGCGCGGCAACGAGCAGCGGCTGCTGAACATCCTGCAGCGCTTGCCGGTGGGCCTGTGCCTGGTGCAGCGCGATGGGCGCATGAGTTTTCGCAACGAGCGATTTGTGGAGATCTGCGGTTACACCGAGGAAGACATCTCCACGGCAGAACAATGGTGGCTGAAGGCCTACCCGGATGTCGAGCTGCGCGCCCGCCACCGTGCGGCCTGGAGCAGTGCGTTGACGAAGGCGCACAAGTCGGGTGGTGCCATCCCGGCAGCGGAATATTCCATCCAATGCCGGGATGGACAGCAGCGCACGGTCGAGATTGCGGGCGTGCTGGTGGGGGACGACCACCTGCTGACCATGGTGGACCTGAGCCAGCGCAAAGCCGCTGAAGAAGAGATTCGTTACCTCGCCTTCTACGACCCGCTCACGCGCCTGCCCAACCGGCGCCTGCTGATGGATCGCCTGCAACAGGCCCTGGCCACCAGTGCCCGGCACCAGCGCAGTGGCGCTTTGCTGCTGCTTGATCTGGACAACTTCAAGACCTTGAACGAAACCCAGGGCCACGACCGGGGAGACACGCTGCTGCTGCAGGTATCGCACCGCCTGCGCGCCTGCGTGCACGAAGACGACACCGTGGCCCGGCAGGGCGGGGACGAGTTTGTGGTGGTGCTGGAAGACCTGGGCGATACCCGCGAGGAAGCCGCCGCGCGCGCCGAAGAAGCCGCGCAGAAAATTCTGCTGGCACTGCGTGAGCCTTACACGCTGGATGGCGAAACGCACCACAGCTCGCTCAGCATGGGCATCACCATCTTCAGCGGTATGCGTGAGACGGTGGATGAGTTGCTCAAACGGGCGGATTTGGCCATGTACCAGGCCAAGTCTGCCGGCCGGGATACCCTGCGCTTTTACGATCCCCAGATGCAGGCCGCCGTCAGTGAACGGGCGGCGCTGGAGCTGGACATGCGCGCAGGCCTGGCGCAAGGGCAGTTTGAGCTGTACTACCAGCCCCAGGTAGACAACGGCCGCATTACCGGCGCCGAGGCCCTGTTGCGCTGGCGGCATCCGCGCGATGGCTTTGTGTCACCCGCCCAGTTCATCCCGCTGGCGGAGGAGTCGGGCCTGATCCTGCCCATCGGTGAGTGGGCGCTGCAAGCCGCCTGCGAGCGACTGGCGCTGTGGGCGCAGCAGCCGGCTCTGGCAGGGCTGACCCTGGCGGTGAACGTCAGCCCCCGCCAGTTTCACCAGAGCTGTTTTGTGCCGCAGGTGCTGGCGGCCCTGGCCCGAACGGGGGCAGAAGGCCGCCATCTCAAGCTGGAGATGACGGAAGGTTTGCTGCTGGCCGACGTGGAAGACACCATTGCCAAGATGTCCACGCTGCGCAGCTACGGGGTGGGCTTCTCGCTGGATGATTTCGGCACCGGCTATTCCTCGCTGGCCTACCTGAAGCGGTTGCCGCTGACCCAGCTCAAAATCGACCAGAGCTTTGTGCGCGACGTGCTGACGGATCCCAATGACGCCGCGATTGCCCGCACGGTGGTGGCACTGGCCAACAGCCTGGGGCTGGATGTGATTGCCGAGGGCGTGGAGACTGAGGAGCAGCGTGCCTTCCTGGCCCGCAACCATTGCCACAGCTGGCAGGGCTACCTGCTGAGCAAGCCCATCCCTGCTGCAGATTTCGAACAACTGGTGCGCGACTACAACCAGGGCTGATGCCACGGGTAATGGCCGTTCGAGCAAGCGCTTGTGCAAGCGGTATGGCGTGTAGCGCCGTGGTGACGAATGAAGGTAGGGCTTGCGTCAGTTTGCCGCAAGCACATTATGAATAATTATGAATTCAAAACTTGGAGCCAATAGTGCACGCGCTTTTTCCGGTGTGGGCCGTCTGCTGCGGGGTGCGCCTTGTGCCTTGGGCCCGGATCGTGAGATGAAGGAGACAAACCAATGACCCGCTACGCTGACTTTTACCGCCACTCCATCGACAACCGCGATGCCTTCTGGGGCGAGCAGGCGGCGCTCATTGAATGGAACACCCCGCCCCAGCAGATCTGCGACTACAGCAACCCGCCGTTTGCCAAGTGGTTTGTGGGCGGCACCACCAACCTGTGCCACAACGCGGTAGACCGGCATCTGAAGACCCGGGCCGATCAGCCAGCATTGGTTGCCATCTCCACCGAAACAGACACCGAACGCAGCTACAGCTACGCAGAATTGCACGCAGAAGTGCAGCGCATGGCCGCCACCTTGCAGGGCCTGGGCGTGAAGAAGGGCGACCGGGTTCTGATCTACATGCCCATGATTGCCGAGGCCGCCTTTGCCATGCTGGCGTGCGTGCGCATCGGGGCCTTGCATTCGGTGGTGTTTGGCGGCTTCGCCTCGGGCTCGCTGGCGTCCCGCATTGAAGACGCAGAGCCCGTGGCGGTGGTCAGTGCCGATGCCGGTTCGCGCGGCGGCAAGGTGGTGCCGTACAAGCCCCTGCTGGACGAAGCCATTGCCCTGTCGGCCCACAAGCCTGCCGCTGTGTTGATGGTCAACCGGGGGCTCGCCCCCATGGACTGGCAAGCCGGGCGCGACCACGACTGGGCCAGCCTGCGCGAACAACATTTGAACGCCAGCGTGCCTTGCGAATGGGTGGAGTCCACGCACCCCAGCTACACCCTGTACACCAGTGGCACCACCGGCAAGCCCAAGGGCGTGCAGCGCGACACCGGCGGCTATACCGTGGCGCTGGCTGCCAGCATGAAGCATATTTTTGATGCGCAGGCCGGCCAGACCTACTTCGCCACCAGCGACATCGGCTGGGTGGTGGGGCACAGCTACATCATCTACGGCCCGCTTATCGCAGGCATGACCACCATCATGTACGAAGGCCTGCCCACTCGCCCCGATGCTGGTGTGTGGTGGAGCATTGTGGAAAAGTACAAGGTCACGCACATGTTCTCGGCCCCCACGGCCGTGCGTGTGCTCAAGAAGCAAGACCCCAGCTGGCTCAAGAAATACGATGTCTCCAGCCTCAAGGCCCTGTGGCTGGCGGGAGAGCCCTTGGACGAACCCACAGCGCAATGGATCAGCGACGCGCTGGCCGTGCCCATCATCGACAACTACTGGCAGACCGAAACTGGCTGGCCTATTTTGACCCTGGCCAACGGTGTGGAGCAGCAAACCACGCGCTTCGGCAGCCCTGGCAAGGCCATGTACGGCTATGCGGTGAAGATCGTGGACGAGTCCACCGGCGAAGAGCTGACTGGCCCCAACCAGAAGGGCGTGGTGGGCATTGAAGGCCCGCTGCCGCCCGGCTGCATGCAGACCGTGTGGCGCGATGACGCACGCTTCGTCAACACCTACTGGAAGAGCATCCCCGGCCGCTTGCTGTACAGCACGTTTGACTGGGGGATTCGTGACGCTGACGGCTACCACTTCATCCTGGGCCGTACGGACGACGTGATCAACGTCGCAGGCCACCGCCTGGGCACCCGCGAAATCGAGGAGAGCATTGCATCGCACCCCAACATTGCCGAGGTGGCGGTGGTGGGCGTGGCCGACCAGCTCAAGGGCCAGGTGGCCATGGCCTTTGCCGTGGCCAAGGATGCCTCGGGGCTCGATTCTGACGCGGCCCGCCTGAAGCTGGAAGGCGAGGTCATGAAGCAGGTAGACCACCAGCTGGGCGCCGTGGCCCGGCCATCACGCGTGTATTTTGTGAACGTGCTGCCCAAGACCCGCAGCGGCAAGCTGCTGCGCCGTGCGCTGCAGGCCGTGGCCGAGCGCCGCGACCCGGGGGATCTGACCACGATGGACGACCCCGCTGCCCTGCAACAGGTGAAGGATCTGGTGGGTTGAATCGGCGACCTGGCACGGCGCCCAGAGCGCTGTGCTCAATCGGCCCATTCACTGCGGTGGCCTGGCGACAAAGGCTTGTTTGCCATGCCGCTCAAACCCTGACTGCTCGTAAAAGCGCAGGGTGTTTTCGTCTTTCCGACCAGTCATCAACATGACTTTGTAGCATCGCGCCTGCCAGGCATGGGCAAGTGCGTGCCGCAGCAGCGCACGCCCCCAGCCCTGGCCCCTGTAGGCTGATTGCGTCACCACGTTCTCAATGACGCCGAAAGGGCGGCATGCGCGCGTCAGATTCGGGATGATGGTGAGCGTGCAAGACGAGATCAATTGGCCCCCATCCCATCCGCCAAAGTATTGAATGCGCGGGTTGGCCAGCGCTTCTGCCCACACGGCTTGTACCTCAGGGGCAGAGGGGAGCGGGTCGTCGTGTTCGTGCAGGTGGGTGTAGAGCCCGAGCAGAGGAGCCAGGTCGTCGGCGCGCAGTTCGCGGATGTTCAAAACCAGTCTCCCGGCGTTGCTATCTGTTTGTTTGCTATTAAATTAATAGCTGCTACCGCTTATGGATTGAGCGTTAGGTCGCTATTTGGGCTGGATTTAAACCAACCGGTTCCGATGCCATCCCGCAGGTGGCTGCCAGGTGCGCGTCCATCCCACAAAGTCTTCAAGCGGCATGGGTTTGCCGATGCAGTAGCCCTGGGCCTGGGGGCAGCCCAGTTGCAGCAGCATCTGGCCTTGCTCGATGGTCTCCACCCCTTCTGCAATGACACGGTAGCCAAACGAGCGGGCCAGGCCAATCACGCCCTGGACGATGGCCAGGTCTCCGGGGTCGTTCATCATGCCGTGCACAAAGCTCTGGTCGATCTTGAGCGTGTCCATGGGCAAGCGCCGCAGGTACGTCAATGACGAGTAGCCGGTGCCAAAGTCGTCCAGCGACACCGCCACCCCCAAGGCCCGCAGAGATTCGAGCGTGCCGGTCACAGCGTGCAGGTCATACAGGGCCGCGCTTTCGGTGATTTCGATCTCCACCATGTGCCCCGGCACACCTGGGTGGCGCTGCAGGCACTGCGCCACCCAGGTGGCAAAGTCGTTTTGCTGCAACTGCTGGGCGCCCACGTTGATGCTCATGGGCAGCTCAATGCCCAGCGCTTGCAGCTTTTCAAGCTTGTGCAGGGCGGCTTCGATGACCCACTGGCCGAAAACGATTTCCAGTTCGGTGCCTTCGATGAGCGGCAAGAACTCGCCGGGGGCCAGCACGCCGCGTTCGGGGTGCCTCCAGCGTACCAGCGCTTCGGCACCCACCACGGTGCCCATGCGCATGTCCACCTTGGGCTGCAGGTACAGGGTGAACTGCTCTTCGTCCAGTGCGTTGCGCATGCGCTGGGCCTGCTCGCGCAGCAGCTGCACCGCCCGGTCCTGCACGGCATCGAACAGGTGAAAGCGGTTGCGCCCCGCCTGTTTGGCCGCGTACATGGCCTGGTCGGCATGGCGCAGCAGGGTGTCGGCATCGGCGTCGTCCGACGGGAACAGGGTGTAGCCAATGCTGGCGGTGACCACCACGCGTTCGGAATCCAGCGGGTAGGGGGCGGCCACGCTTTCCATCACGCGGTGCAAACGGGTTTCGCAGTCGGCGCGTGACTCCAGGGCGGGGAGCAGAAGCACGAATTCATCACCCCCCAGGCGGGCCACGCAGTCGTCCGTGCGCAGCGCACGCGACAGACGCCCGGCCACGGCCATGAGCAGGCGGTCGCCCGCACCGTGGCCAAAGCGGTCGTTGACGGGCTTGAATCCATCCAGATCCAGGTAGGCGACCCCCAGCAGCGTTCCATGCTGGCGGGCGCGCACCATGGCCTCTTGCAGCCTGCGCGCCAGCAATACGCGGTTGGGCAGGCCGGTCAGTGCGTCAAAGTGGGCCAGCTTTTGCAGCAGCACCTCCTGCTCGCGCTGCGGCGTCACGTCAATGGCCACCCCCAGCATGCGCTGCGGGGTGCCGCGTGCATCAAAGCTCACGATCTTGCCCAGATTGCGCACCCAGCGGGGCTTGTCGCTGCCCGTGCCTTCCAGGCGCCAGGTGGCATCAAACGGTGTGGCCGGGTGGGCAGCGTGGCGTGCGATTTCAGCCGTGATGCGGTCCACATCGTCTGCCGAAACGGTCTGCGTCCAGCCCAGGGGCTCTGTGCTGGCAGCGGGGCCGCTGTTGCCCAGCAGGGCACGCCAGCGGCTGTCGCCGGTCACGGTGCCGGCTTGCAAGTCCCAGTCCCACAGGCCCAGCGATGCGGCCGAGATGGTGAGTGAGAGCAGTTCCTCGCGCTCGCGGATTTTCTCTTCGGTGCGCTTGCGGTCGGTGATGTCCTGGACCGAGAACATCCAGCACGGCTCGCCGTCAAAGTCCGTCATGCGCATGGACTGCAGCACCGTGCGTGGGGGGGCGTTTCGGGGGTGGATGGTGACTTCGTAGCCGTTGAGCTGGCTGGTGAGTGCGGCCGCCCGGATGAGGTTCTCGCGATCGGCCGGGGTAAACACGCCCAATTCAACCGAGGTGCGCCCCAGGGCCTCGCTGCGGGGAATGCCGAGCAACTTTTCCCAGGCGGGGTTGACTTCCACGTACTGCCCATCGCTGCAGCGCGACAGCCCCATGGGGAAGGGCATGAGCTGGAAGATGCGGGAGAAGCGCTCTTCCGACTGGCTCAGGCGCAGGCGCGCGCGTCGGGCTTCGTCAATGTCCTGCGTCACGCCCCGCAGCCGGACGACCTTGCCATGCTCCAGCACCGCCTCGCAGCGGGCCCTGACCCAGAGCCTGCGGCCATCGGCGCGCAGGATTTCCAAGTCCATGCTCTGCTCCTGACGATGGTCGATGCAGTCGTGGAGCTTCTGGCGCAACTCGGCCTGGTATTCGGGGGCCACGTACTGCGCGATGTAGTTTTCTGGCAGTGGGGTTTCCGCGGGCAGACCGTGGATCTCGAAGCACATGTCTGACCAGTACAGCAGCCCCTTGGTCAGGTCGTGCTCCCAGGCGCCCAGCCTTGCCAGGCGGCCAGCTTGCTGCAGCAGGCCGTTGCGGGTCTTGAGTTCCTCGCTGATGCGCTCGGCCTCCGTCATGTCGTGGAAGACAAACACAAAGCCTTCTTGCCCGTTGATGTGCACGGGCCGTGCCGAGGTGAGCCCCGACACGGTGCTGCCATCCTGGCGCCGCGCACGCATGGGCAACTGGTGCGCCTGCCCGTTGCGCAGCACCGCGTGCAGCAGCCGGGTGTGTTCGTGCGGGGTGGCCCACAGGTTCAGCTCTTGCGAAGTGCGGCCCAGCACCTGATGGCGCGGCAGGCCCAGCAGGGCGCACAAGGCGGGGTTGGCTTCCAGCAGGCGCCCGTCGTTCATGCTGGCAATGCCAGCGGGGTCGGGCAGGGTGAGGTAGATGGTGCTTGACTTGGCCTCGGAAGCGCGCAGCGCGTCCTCCACTTCGTGGTGGGCGGTAATGTCCACATCCATGCCGGCCAGCCGCACGGGTCGGCCTTGGGCGTCGCGCTCGGCCACCGTGCCGCGCGACATGATCCAGCGCCACTGCCCGGCGTTGTTTTTGACACGAAACTCGGCTTCGTACGAGTCCTCCAGCCCCATGCGCGCGCGGGCGAGGTGGCTGGCCGTGCGTTCCGCATCTGCCGGGTGTCGCCGGGCAAACCAGCGCTCCCACAAGTCAGGGGCACTGGTGTCGTCGATGCCAAATGCGTTGTAGAAATGCCCCTCGCAGCGAAACTCCTTGCGCTGCACCAGCCATTCCCAGCGCCCGCCGTTGAGCGAATCGAGGGTGAGGCGCAGTTGCTCCTCCCGCTGAGCCAGGGCTTCATGGGCCTCACGCAGGGCCTGCATGGCGTGCACGCGCCCTGCCAGCAGCTGCCGGCCCGTGCCCAGCAGCAAAATGCCCGCCCCGTGGTACCAGGGCAGCCGCACCAACGCATCTTGCAGGGACGAGGGCGCAGGGGCGGCGCCACTCACTACCAGGCAGGCGTAAGTGACGGGGGGCAGCAGGGCTGCCAGCACCAGCATGCTGATCCACAGGCGCGCGGGGCGGTCGTCTCGCTGCGCATGCCAACGTGTGGCAGCGCCCGCCAGGCATGCACCCGCCAGCACGCTGATCGCTGCGCCCCAGGGCGGCTGGGGGATGGCGAGCTGGGCCGCGAGCGCAATGGCGGCGGAAACCAGGGCCGCCAAGGGCCCGAAGTACAGCCCCAAAAAGGCCGTGGCCGTGGGGTGCACCACCACCGCCATACCGTCTGGCCCAGAGCGCAAGCTCAGCAGCACCAGCGCAGACACCCCACCACCGACCAGACCCGCAATCAGCTGGCTGCGCCGGCTGGGGCGCAGCAACTCACCGGGCTCCAGCCAGGCCAGTGTGATGACAACAAGAACGAGCAGGCCACCAGCCAGCAGCAAAAAAGAAATCATGAAACCGGTGGGCGTAGGCGGGCGTTGAAACCATCCTCTGCCCATGATTCGGGTTTCTGACCACAGATGCCCGCAGGGAAAAACGCAGGCGGCAAGAGGGCCTGTTCAAAAGCGTGGAGGGAATGCACAAGAGCCAGAGCGGGAAGGGAGCAGAGGCGCATTGGACAGCCCATGGCCAGAACTATTGGATGGCGCTGCCGCGCAAAAAAGTGCCTTGCAAGGCGCTGGGCCGCATGGCGGAAGCGACACGGGGCGCCTGGGCGCTTCTCCAACAAGGCTTCAAACAGGTTCTGGGCACCATCCCCCGAGTTTAGGCGCTCTCCACCCGTTTGGGCCGGGGCCACAGCCTTGTGACAAGCCCGGTTGACAAGAGCGTTCCGCCCACGATGACCACCGCGCAGCCCAGCATCCACAGGGTCACGGCTTCGTTCAGGAACAGGCTGCCATAGAGCACGGCAAACAGCGGCGTGATGAAGGTGACGGCCAGGGCGCGGCTGGGGCCAGCGCGCTCGATCAGGCGGAAGTACAGGATGTAGGCCAGGGCGGTGCACAGCAGGGCAATGGCCCCGATGGCGGCCCAGGCCCGCAGCCCTGGCGTGTGTGCTGGCCAGAACCACACGGTGGGCAGTGCCAGCGCCAGCGCTGCGCCCAACTGGCTGCCGGTGGCGGTGGCAATCGGCGGGATACCCATGAGCCTGCGCCGCGCATAGCTGGCCGCAATGCCGTAGCAGCACGAGGCCGCCAGGCACGCCGCAATGGCCCAGCCCGCCTGGTCCGACTTGACCCCCACGCCCGCGGGTGCCCGCCATGCCAAAAGCGCCACGCCCACAAAACCCAGCGCCAGGCCCAGCCAGCGCAGCCGGTTGATGCGGTCGCCCAGCCACAGCCAGGCCACCAGCGCGCCAAACAGCGGCACCGTGGCGTTCAGGATCGACGTGAGCCCGGTGGCAATGTGCATGACCGCCCAGGAAAACAAGGCGAACGGAATGGCCGAGTTGACCACCCCTGCCAGCAAGATGGGGCGCCAGTGCTGGCGCAGCGCAGGCCACTGCCCCTGGCGCAGCAGCACGGGCCACAGCAGCGCCGTGGCCAGCGCCACCCGCAGGCCCGCCGTGGCGATGGGGCCAAACTCTGCGGCCCCCATGCGCATGAAGAGAAAGGAAGCGCCCCACAAAGAGGCCAGAAAAACGAATTCGCCCAACCATGAAGACATGGGCGCCTGGGAAGTCACTGTCACGCGGGGTGCTTTCTGTGCGGTGGAAGGCCAGCGGGGTGGCTGAGCCCGTTGTGGAGTGGGCCCAGGCACATGCCGCTTTCGCCCTTCAGCGGGGCGAGCCCTGCATTGTCGTGGTTTGCAGGGCGTCTTGTGGGGCTCAAAAGGCGGCTGTCGGTGCGAGTGGCTTTCAAGCCATACCTTGTTCCAGCGCCAGCAGGGCTGCCTTGCGCGGCAGGCCACCGGCGTAGCCCGTCAGGCTGCCGTCGCTGCCCAGCACCCGGTGGCAGGGCACCACCACGCTGATGGGGTTGCGCCCCACGGCTGCAGCCACGGCACGCACGGCGCTGGGGCGGCCCAGGGACTGGCTCAGCGCCGCATACGTGGTGGTGTGCCCGCACGGCAACGCCAGCAGGGCCTGCCACACGGCTTGCTGAAAGGCGGTGCCGGCCGACAGGTCCAGCGGCAAATCAAACCCCCTGCGTTGGCCTTGCAGGTACTGCTGCAATTGGGCTGCGGCTTGCTGCAAGGTGGGGTGCTGCGGCGCGGGTGCCCCGGCAGGCTGGCCGAGCAGGGCGGGCGGAAAGTGCTTTTGCCCGGCAAACCACAAGCCCGCCAGGCCCTGCGCCGTGGCGGCCAGCCAGACGGGGCCCTGGGAGGTGGTGATGCAGGTCTGGACGGTGTCAGGTGCGTATTTCATAAAATATCAATCAAAAAGGCATTGAGGCCAACGGCAGTAAGCGCTACCAGCTATTGATTTGATAGTGATTGCGATGCTGGCTGGGGATGTTCGGCCGCGGGCGCGGTTCCTTCCAGGGTGGCCCACGCGCGCACCACGGCATAGCTGCGCCAGGGCTGCCAGCGCAAAGACGCCTCGGTTGCCGCCTTGGCTGGCTGCTTTTGGCCTTGCACGCCCAATGCCTTGTGCAACGCCACGTCGCCCGCCACGAAGGCATCGGGCCAGCGCAGCACCCGCATGGCGATGTACTGCGCCGTCCAGTCGCCAATGCCGGGCAAGGCGCGCAGGGCCTGGGTGGTGGCCAGCACATCGGCGCTGCCGTCCAGCACCAGGCGGCCTTCGTCTACCGCGCGGGCCAGGGCCACGATGGCCGCCTGGCGTTGGCGCACGATGCCCAGTTGCCCCAGCGCTTCGCCCTCGGCCCGCGCCAGCACAGCGGCCGCGGGAAACAGCCGCTGCAGCTCGGGCCACGGGGTGTCGATGGGCTCGCCAAAGCGCTCCACCAGCCGCTGGCCCAGCGTGCGGGCGGCGGCCACGGTGATCTGCTGGCCCAGCACGGCGCGCACGGCCAGCTCCAGCCCATCCCAGGCGCCGGGCACGCGCAGGCCGTCGCCGTGTGGAAAGTCGCCATGCAGCACGGCGTTGATGGCGCCAGGGTCTGCGTCCAGGTCCAGCAGGCCGCGCACGCGCCGTATCACGGCGGGCAGCGCGGGGTAAAGGCTGTCGCTGGTTTGCAGCAGCACCTGGTGGCGGGGCAGGTCGAACTGCGCTTGCACCCAGCCGGTCAACACGCGCGAGCCTGCCGCTTCGTGGACTGTGAGCCGCACGGTGCGGCGCAGGCAGGGTGCCGCGCCATCGGCCTGGGCCCACTCCACCCCGGCAAACTGCCGCTTGGCAAAGAACGCCAGCAGGGCATGGGCATCCAGCGGGGGGCGGTAAGCCAGGCGCAGCGTGCCGGTAGCGCCTTCGCCCGCCACCGCGCCGCTGCGCCGCAGGGCCGTGGGGCTCAGGCCGTAGTGCTGGGCAAACGCGGCATTGAAGCGCCGCACGCTGCCAAAGCCACTGGCCAGCGCCACCTCGGTGACGGGCAAGGGGGTGTCGG
>ERZ650312.735-NODE-735-length-18441-cov-6.286305_pt1 | contig 18441 bp, 15 predicted proteins | sample MGYA00376248_ERZ650312 | MGnify/ENA primary metagenome ERZ650312 (study PRJEB26733, sample SAMN07839316) | wastewater metagenome | biome: urban; feature: wastewater treatment plant; material: waste water | place: USA: North Carolina | collected 2016-07-28 ... | reverse complement strand
CGCCCGCGCCTGTGGCTTCAAGTCGGTCAGCATCGACCTGATCTACGGCCTTCCGCGCCAGACGGTGGAAGGCTTCGACCGCACGCTCGACCGCGTGCTCGCCGCCAGTCCGGATCGCCTGTCGATCTACAACTACGCGCATCTGCCCAGCCTGTTCAAGCCGCAGCGGCGCATTCTCGAGTCCGACATGCCGTCGGCTGACAACCGCCTGCAGATTCTCGCGCTGGCCATCCGTAAGCTGACCGACGCCGGCTACGTCTTCATCGGCATGGACCATTTCGCCAAGCCCGGTGACGAACTTGCCGTTGCCCAGCGCGAGGGAAGGCTGCACCGCAATTTCCAGGGCTACTCGACGCACGCCGACTGCGACATGATGTCCTTCGGCATCTCGTCGATCAGCAAGGTCGGGCCGAGCTACTACCAGAACGTGAAGACGCTCGACGAGTACTACGATTCGCTCGACAAGGGCGTGCTGCCGGTGTTCCGCGGCATCGAACTCAATGCGGACGACATCCTGCGGCGCGCGATCATCCAGTCGCTGATGTGCCACTTCGAGCTGTCGATGGACGCCGTCGATGCGAGGTTCGGCATTGATTTCCGGAGCTACTTCGCGACCGAACTGGCGGCGCTGAACGAGATGGAGGAGGGCGGGCTGCTGCGTATCGAAGATCGGCGGATCGTTGTCCTGCCGCCGGGCCGCATGCTGGTGCGCGCCATCTCGATGGCCTTCGACCGCTTCCTGCGCGCCGACCGCGAGAGCAAGCGGTACTCGAAGGTGATCTAGTAGGTAGTCACGATGATTCAATACGATTTGGCAGAATCCGTCATTCCGGGCTTGACCCGGAATCCAGTGGTGCACCTATGGCCCTGCATTCCCTTCGGTCAGATTCCGGCTTTCGCCGGAATGACGTGGCTATCGTTTGTATTCAACTTGACTAGCCTGCTAGGGCTGAACGAGGCGCCGGTCTTCCCTGACCATCTGCTCGAAGTCATCGGCTGAAACCGGTGGGCTGAACAGGTAACCCTGAAGCTGATCGCAGCCGAGATCACGCAGAAACTCCATCTGTTCGACCGTCTCGACGCCCTCGGCGACGATTTCCTGACGCAGCTGTTTGCCCATGGTGACGATTGCCTGGGCGATGGCGCAGTCGTTCATGTCTTCCGGGATGCCGGTGACAAAGGTGCGGTCGATCTTCAGCGTCGTGATCGGGAATTTCTTCAGGTAAGCGAGGCTTGAGTAGCCGGTTCCGAAGTCATCGAGCGAGAGCGCGAAGCCCATGGCGACGAGTTTGTTCATGATCGGGATGACCGACTCCGCTCCGCGTACCAGCAGGCTTTCGGTGATCTCGAGCTTGACGAGTTCGCAGGGGATGTCATGCCGCTTGATCGTGCTTTGCAGGCGATCCGGCAACTGGGCATCGAACTGGCGTGCCGAGAGATTGACGGCGATCGGCAGGGGGCTCAACCCCGCGTCGATCCACATCTTGATTTGCCGGCAGGCGGCTTCGAGGATCCAGCTGCCCAGCTCGAAAATCAGGCCGGTTTCTTCGGCCAACGGCACAAAGCGGTCGGGGGCGATCGATCCCTGTACCGGTTGATTCCAGCGGATGAGCGTTTCGGCGCCGACGATCTTTCCGCTGCGCAGGCTGACCTTGGGCTGATAGTGCAGGTGCAGCTGATCGCTCTTCAGGGCTTGGCGCAGCTCGGCTTCCAGCTGCCACTGCTCCTTGGCGCGCTCGTTCATCTCGGGGCTGTAGAACAGATAGCCGGAATCGCCGCTGCCCTGCCGGCGTTTCATCGCGACGTCGGCAAAGCGCAGCAGCGCCGTGGTGCTTTGTCCGTCCTCGGGATAGATCGATATGCCGATTCGCGCGCTGATGTGCAGCGCGTGCGATTCGATGATGAAGGGCTGCGCCAGCGTGTCGAGCAGCTTGTCGGCGACCAGCCCGCTGTGTTCGCGCTTCTGGATGCTGACCAATGCAACGACGAACTCGTCGCCGCCAATGCGCGCCAGGATGTCCTCCTCGCGCAAGGCCATGCGCAGGCGTTGGCCGACCTGCTTGAGCAACTCGTCGCCCACGTCGTGCCCCAGCGTGTCGTTGACGGCGGCAAAGCGGTTGACGTTGACCACCAGCACCGCGCCGTGATCGTTGTTGCGCCGGGCCGCAGTCAGCGCCTGTTCGACGAGTTGGTGGAACAGCACGCGGTTGGGGAGACCCGTGAGGTGGTCGTAGTTGACCAGATTGCGTACGCGCTCTTCGGCCGCACGCAGCACACTGGCGTCGGAAAACATGGAGAAGACATGCGTGATGGCGTCGTCGGCATCGCGCACGACGCCGATCGAAACCGACTGCGGGAAGAGCTCGCCATTCTTGCGCTTGCCGATGATTTCGCCGTGCCAGGCACCGGCGCCGCGGATCGAGGCACGCATCTGCTCGCGGAAATCGGCGCTATGTACGCCGGAACGCAGGAGGTCGGGCGTCTGGCCGATCGCTTCGGTAGCCGAGTAGCCGGTGATTCGGCTGAAAGCAGCGTTTACGGAGACGATCTTCTCCTGATTGTCGGTGATCATGATGCCCTGGTCGCTGTCCTCGATGATGCGGGCGTGCAGGCGATGTTTTTCCTGCTCGGACAGGCGGTCGGCGATTTCCGTGAGGTGCGCGGCCATGCCGACCGGCTCGTTGTTCTCGTCCAGGATGTGCGTCAGCGCGAGGTTGGCGCGGAAGGTCTCGCCGGACTTCTTGCGCCGCTTGACCTCGATCAACGGGCTGCCGTAGTCGAGGAAAAGTTCGTGGATCTCTCCGTTGCGCCGCCCCGGTTCGTCCGCATAGAGGAACAGGATGTGCTGCCCGATTGCCTCCTCGGGAAGGTAGCCGAACAGGCGTTGCGCACCCCGGTTCCAGCCGGTGATGTAGCCCGCCATGTCCATCGTGATCACCGGTTCCTGATCCTGTTCGTGGCCTTGCTGTTTCTGCGCGGCGACGGTCGGCGTCAGTGTTTCCGGGCTTTCGACGAGCAAGGCGAGCCTGCGCCGGAGTTCGGAAAGTACGTGCGAGCGTGCCGTGTCGCTTAGACTCAGCGCAGTGGTGCACAGGTCAAGACACTGACGCAGTTGTTGTTCGTCGCCTGATTCAGCCATGGCGCATATCCTGTTGATCGTGTATCGCGCCCAACATCCAGAGGTGCGCTTCGAGCGTCAGCCGATTCCAGTCTTCAGTGCTCAGGCCGATTTGCGCAAGCAAGGCGAGAACGTGCATCTCGTCGAGGCGTTCGGAAGACTCGATACATTGCAGGAAGCAGCCGATGTCACCCTCGTGCCCGAGCAGCGCATCATCGAGCAGATCGCTCAACTTCAAGGGCGAGAGAATTTCGGGGAGCGGCATACCGAAGAGGACGCCGAGCAGAGAGAACATCCCGACCATGAACGCCTGCTCCTGATGCCATCGATCAAGGCCGACCGCCTTCGCCAGCAACTCCATGCTGCGCGCGCGGACGGCGACGCGCGCGATCAGCATCGCCGAGCGATAGTCGTCACGGCTGGCCGCGAACAGCATCAGATTGAGCCAGCGCTTGAGTTGCTGGCGCCCGAGGATGAGGATAGCCTGCGAGAAACTGGAAATGTGCCGACCGACACCCACGCCAAGGGAATTGACGAGGCGCAGGAGGTGGTAGGCGAGCACCGGTTCCTGGCGGAAGATGGCCTCGATCTCGCAGGTGTCGGCGTCCGTCGCGACGAGTTGCATCAGCTTGAGCGAGAGCGCGCGTGAGGCGGCTTGCGTAGAAGTGGACCTGGGTGGCGGCGCGAGATACCAGTCGCCAGACAGCCATTGCTTTCCCGGCCGCATGGCGGGTCTTTCGTTTGGCTCAACTGACTGGATTGCGGTCGCGGCAACTGTCTGTATTCCGATTGCGTGCATGGCTTCGCTCAATTCGGCCGGCAAGCGTTGTTCGGTACCGTCATCGATAAGGTTGGGAAAGCGGCTGGCCAAGGTCTGAAAATCTTCGGTCGCGCATAGCGGGAGCAAACCGCTCGAATCGATTTCACTGACGTGCAGTCTGGCTGCCATTGGGGAGAGTTTGGCGTCCGCCAGCAGTTCAAAGAAAATCAACGGCATCAAGCTCATATCGTCTCTCTCGGTGGGTATCCAAGCGATCGTTTGCTGCCTTCGTTCCCCGGGTGTCTACGGCGAAAAGCGGAATAACTCAAGGGTTCGCGCGATGATTCCTGCTCCACCAACACGCAAGCGTTGTTCTGATTCTAGTAAAGATTACCTGCGTCTGCGCCGTGATTTTTCGAAATGAGTAGGCGAAGTGAATAGCGAAAGGTCGTAGAAGGAAGCGCCGCCAAAAAGCGGAACCCCGGCATAAGGCCGGGGTTCCGATGTTTCATGCTGAGGTTGAAGGTACTACTCGGGGGCACCCCAAGAGTACTTCTTCATAATGCGCTCACGCGCATTACTCAGGGCGCATCTGCGGGAAGAGGATTACGTCGCGGATGTTGGGCGAGTCGGTAAGCAGCATGACGAGGCGGTCAATGCCGATGCCGCAGCCGCCGGTCGGCGGCAGGCCGTATTCGAGCGCGCGGATGAAGTCGGCGTCGTAGTACATCGCCTCTTCGTCACCGGCTTCCTTGGCCTTGGCTTGGGACAGGAAACGCTCAGCCTGGTCTTCCGGGTCGTTCAGTTCGGAGAAACCGTTGGCGATCTCGCGACCAACAATGAACAGTTCGAAGCGCTCGGTGATGTCGCGGTTGCTGTCGCTGGCGCGGGCGAGCGGGCTGATCTCGGCGGGGTAGTCGACGATGAAGGTCGGATCCCAGAGATCAGCTTCGGCGGTTTCCTCGAACATCAGCAGTTGCAGCGTGCCGAGGCCGGTTCCCGGCTTGACTTCCACCTTCATTGCGGTCAGCTTCTGGCGCAGCCAGTCGGCGTCGGTCAGTTGCTCGAGCGTGTACTGCGGCTTGTACTTCATCACTGCTTCGACCATCGTCAAGCGCTCGAACGGCTTGGAGAGGTCGAGCGTGCGGCCCTGGTATTCGAAGACTTCGGCGCCAAGCGCTTCGCGTGCCGAGTGGCGCAGCAGGCCTTCGGTGAAGTCCATCAGTTTGTTGTACTCGCTGTAGGCCTCATAGAACTCCATCATCGTGAATTCCGGGTTGTGACGCGGGCTCATGCCCTCGTTGCGGAAGTTCCGGTTGAGTTCGAACACCTTCTCGAAGCCGCCGACAACAAGCTTCTTGAGATACAGCTCCGGCGCGATGCGCAGGTAGAGATCCATGTCGAGCGTGTTGTGGTGCGTCACGAACGGGCGCGCCGAGGCGCCGCCGGGGATCGGGTGCATCATCGGCGTTTCGACTTCGAGGAAGCCGTGGTTGCTCATGTAGTTGCGGATCGACTGGACGATGCGGCTGCGCGCCATGAAGGTGAAGCGCGACTGCTCGTTCATGATCAGGTCGAGGTGGCGCAAGCGGTACTTCTGTTCCTGGTCGGTCAGGCCATGGAACTTCTCGGGCAGCGGACGCAGCGACTTGGAGAGCAGGCGGATTTCGTTGGCCTGCACCGTCAGTTCGTTGGTCTTCGTGCGGAACAGGACGCCGACCACACCGACGATGTCGCCGATGTCCCAGCGCTTGAAGGCGGTGTAGGTTTCCTCACCGACCTTGTCGCGAGCGACGTAGATCTGGATACGGCCACCAACGTCCGAAATGGTAATGAATGACGCCTTGCCCATCACGCGCTTCAACATGATGCGGCCGGCGACCTTGACCTCGACCGGGTTGGCGTCGAGTTCCTCGGCTGTCTTCGAGTCATAGACTTCGATGATCTTGCCCGAGATGTTCTCGCGTTCGAAATCATTCGGGTAGGCTTTGCCGGTGGCGCGCCACTCGGCCAGCTTGGCGCGGCGTTCGGCGATGATGTGGTTCTCGTCCTGTTCGGCGGCGGTGTTCGTTGCGTTGGTCTGTTCAGACATGATCAATCTCAATCGATGGGTACAGGGTAAATGGTTTATACGCCTTGCTTCAGGCTGGCTTCGATGAACTGGTCGAGATCGCCGTCAAGCACGCTCTGCGTGTTGCCGCACTCGACGTTGGTGCGCAAATCCTTGATGCGCGATTGGTCGAGAACGTATGAGCGGATCTGGTGGCCCCAACCGATGTCCGTCTTGGAGTCTTCCAGCTTCTGCTGCTCGGCTTGGCGTTTTCGCAGCTCGGCTTCGTAGAGGCGCGATTTCAGCATGGCCATCGCCTCCGCACGGTTGCGGTGCTGAGAACGGTCATTCTGGCACTGTACGACGATCCCGGTTGGGTTGTGCGTGATCCGGACCGCAGAATCGGTCTTGTTGATGTGCTGACCGCCGGCGCCGGAGGCGCGGTAGGTGTCGATGCGCAGGTCGGCCGGATTGATCTCGATCTCGAAGGAATCGTCGATCTCTGGATAGACGAAGATCGAGCAGAAGCTCGTGTGGCGGCGCGCGTTCGAGTCGAACGGCGACTTGCGCACGAGGCGGTGGATACCGGTTTCCGAGCGCAGCATGCCGAAGCAGTACTCGCCGGTCAGTTTGATCGTCGCCGTCTTGATGCCTGCGACGTCACCTTCGGATTCTTCTAGCACGTCGACCGTGTAACCCTTGCGTTCGCCGTATTTGATGTACATGCGCAGCAGCATCGAGGCCCAGTCCTGCGCTTCCGTGCCACCGGCGCCGGCCTGGATGTCGATGAAGCAATTGAGCGGGTCGGCGGGGTTGTTGAACATGCGGCGGAACTCGAGCGCCGCAACTGCCTTCTCGATCTCGTCGATGTCGGCTGCGACGGCGTTCAGCGTGTCGTCGTCGTTCTCCTCGCGCGCCATCGTAAACAACTCGTCGGCGTCCTTGAGGTTGTCGGCCACGCGATCGAGCGTCAGGACGACGTTCTCGAGCGTCTTTTTTTCCTTGCTCAGTTCCTGCGCGCGCTCGGCATTGTCCCAGACCTTCGGGTCTTCGAGTTCGCGGGAAACAGCATTCAGTTGATCAAATTTCTGATCGTAGTCAAAGATACCTCCGCAACTCGGTGGCGCGCTGAGCGAGATCCACGAGTCGGTTGGTGACGATATTGAGCTGTTCGGCTTCCATGATCATCCAAGCGTTAATCGATAAACCCGTGATTATATACGCTGGCTGCAGCCCGTCCTCGACATGCCCGAGTTTTTGCGGCGGCGTACTTTCGTCAGGTCACGCGATCGCCGTTGTCCGCATCAATTGGCTGAGTTGTCCGTGATGCCAGCGCTTCGGCGTACCGCCGCTTGTCCGCCGGCTTCAGCTGCTTGATCTGGTATTCGGCTTTCGACGCGCTGGAGCGATCCGGGTAGCCGATGCAGCCGAGGAGGCGCGCCGGTGGGTGCGCACGCGTATAGCGGGCGCCCTTGCCGGATGCGTGCGCGGCATAGCGGGCCGCAACATCGACGGCAATCCCTGTATAGATGCTGCCGTCACGGCATTCGATCAGATAGACGAACCACGGAGCGGCCATCATCGTTGTCCGCTCACGCAAATCCAGCGCGCCGAGCTCGTCCGGCGGCACGGATACCGTCGACGCTGCCGTCCTAGATCGCTCCCGGCAATTCACCACCGAGCGCCTCGAGCAAGTCGGCGAGCAGCTGCGCGACTTCGCCCGTCATCAAGGTGAAGTCGATATCGAAGCGCTCGTCTTCATTTTCTGCCTGGCCGTCGGCTTGTTCCTTCAGGATGTCGAGGAAGGCAAGGCGTTTGAGTTGCAGGTTTTCGTTGAGCACGAAAGAGATACGTTCGCCCCAGGTCAGTCCCAGCTTGGTGACAATCTTGCCGGTCGCGATGTGCTGGCGAATCTCGTCACCTTCCAGCGTGTGCTTGACGTAGCGCACCGCTGCATTTTCCGCCGAGCGCAGTTCGAGATCCTGGTCGATCGTGAAACTTCCGGGCGCATCGCCGTCGGCGACCCACTCGGTCATGGCGGAGACTGGTGATTGAACCGTCTTGACGAGTTTGGCCGGGAAGCTGTCGACCGAACGACGCAGGTGCTCGAGGAACTCTTCGGCTTTTGCTGCCGAGCCGGCATCAATGACCAGCCAGCCATTGACTGGGTCGATCCAGCCGTAGGTGACGCGTCGGCGCGGAAACGCCCTTGGCATCAGCTCGATCGCCGTCGCTTCGCGGATGTCGCGCATCTCCTTTCGCCCGACCTTGCGTCCCTCGTTCTCCAGGATGGCCTTGGCGCGATCGGCAGCAAATTGCTTGACGATGCTGGCGGGCAGCAAGCGCTCCTCGAAACCGAGCGCGATCAGCCACTGATGATTGACGCCATGCACGAGCGGACCGCCCTCGCGTGGTGGAATCCAGCCCATGCTGCGGGGCTCGATCGAAGTGCAAGGTTGAAGTGGCAGTTTGGATAGCTGCTCCTCGAACGACGAGATGTCGATCGACAGATCCTTCGGTAGCCGATAGAGCTGGAGATTTTTGAACCACATGATGCAGATCCGAAAAAAGGAAGGGATTATAGGGCTGAAACGGCGCTTCTTTCCTCCGAGCGAATACAGCGGATTGTCGGGCAAAGGGCCGTGTTTAACAGCTTGAACGACGGGGCGCCTGTGGGTGATAATGGCGGCATGAATGATCCTCAACCGATAGATCCGCGCCGTCGTATCCGTGAGTTGCTCGCGATTCCTGATCGTGATCGCACCGATGCGGAGTGGGACGAACTCAACGAACTGGAGATCCGAACGGCGCCCGGTAATCGGGAAGTACCGGAGCGGTCTCAGGACAAGCGCTTCAACCAGCCGGCGCCAGGCCACGCAAAGCGCCAGGATAGGAAGCCGGATCGCAAGAGTCCCAACGGTGGAGGCAACGTACCTCGCGCTCAGGAGCCTCGGCAGGAAGCCAAGCCGCAGGAGAACCGCAATCAGGAAGGGCGAAACGACGGTCGCCCGCCGCGTCGGCAGCATCGGCGGCCGAAGCGCTCACCGGGTAACAACTCGGGTAATGGCGGACCTGCCAACGCCGCTGGTTCCGGCGGCAGTGAGGGTGGCGCACCACCCGTTGCCTGATCTCTGCGATCACCGGCGTTCAAATTGGTTTTCAAGTAAAAAAACGGCAACTTCGGTTGCCGTTTTTGTCTCTCCTTGTCTCGAGCGCTTGCTACGCCGACGGTTCACTTGGCGGTAGCCACAGACACTTGCCTTTGCTCTCCTTCTGAATGGCAGCAAGAATCTTCTCGTGTTCCGCGCATTCGCTTTCGGTTGCACGAACGACGGTGAGTGTCCGCCGCGGCCGGCTACGTTGTGCTGACGATGCGAGCGCCGTCTGTCCGGACTCATCGGACGTCAGATCCATGATCAGACTTTCCTGGCCACGCGTCATCGCGACGTAGACTTCAGCCAGGATCTCCGAGTCAAGCAAGGCGCCGTGGAGCGTCCGATGCGAATTGTCGATTCCGTAACGCTCGCACAGCGCATTCAGGTTGTTCTTCTTGCCCGGGTGCATCTCCTTGGCCATGCGCAGGGTGTCGTGCACCGAGCGGCAGACCGTTTCGATCGGCGCCATGGCGAGCAGGGCTAGTTCGGCGTTCAGAAAGCCGATGTCGAAGGAGGCGTTGTGGATGATCAGTTCGGCGCCGCGCACGAAGTCGAGGAATTCTTCGGCGATGTCGGCAAACTTTGGCTTGTCCTGCAGGAACTCCAGGCTGATTCCGTGCACGGCGAGCGCGCCGGCGTCAATATCGCGTTCCGGGTTGATGTAGCGGTGAAAGTGTCGGTTGGTCAGGCGGCGGTTACGCATTTCGACGCAGCCGATTTCGATGACCCGGTGGCCGAGTTTGTGTTCAAGGCCGGTGGTTTCAGTATCGAGGAAGATCTGGCGCATGGGGTGTTTCGTCGGGTTGTCTGGTCGGACTCTTGATTACTTGCCGAGTAGTTCGTCGATGCCGCGATTGGCGAGTGCGTCAGCACGTTCATTTCCGGGGTGGCCGGCGTGGCCCTTGACCCAGATCCAGTTGATCTGATGTTGCTTGGCGAGTCCGTCGAGCACCTGCCAGAGGTCGGCGTTCTTCACGGGCTTCTTGTCCGCCGTTCGCCAGCCGTTGCGCTTCCAGTTGTGAATCCACTGGCTGATGCCTTTTTGCACGTACTGGGAATCGGTGTGGACGTTCACCGCTGACGGACGCTTGAGGGCTTCCAGCGACCGGATGACCGCGGTGAGCTCCATCCGGTTGTTCGTTGTGTCGCGCTCGCCGCCACAGAGTTCCTTTTCGGTGCCGCCTGCCTGCATCAGCACGCCCCAGCCGCCGGGGCCCGGGTTGCCGCGGCAGCCGCCGTCTGCGTAGATATTGATCGTCAGTTCTTCAGCCACGGTCTTGAATTCCTTTTTGTGCAATGGGTGTAAGTGCCTTGTGCGGAGCCTTGCTTTGCTCCCAAGGCGGCAGGATGAGCCGCATGCCGCGGATGCGCTTGACGGCGCGCAGCATGTAGACACCGCCGGCGAAGCTCCACCAGCGGTCCCCGGCTGCTTCCATGAAATGAAAGCGCTTGAGCCAGCGTGTGTCGCGAAAAGGCGGCGCGTAGCAGCCGAAATTTCCTCGATCAACTTCAAAGCTGAGCAGTTGCAGCCAGTCCTTGAGACGAAGCACCGAAATGTAGCTGCCGCTGTACGGAAAACCCGTTGGGCAGTTGGGCAGACGGCGTCGAAGCCCCCACAGCGAGAGGGGGTTGAAGCCGGTGATCACCAGTTGCCCGTCCGGAATCAGGATCCGCTCGACCTCGCGCAGGATCTGGTGCGGATTGTCGTGAAACTCAAGGACATGCGGCAGGACGACCAGGTCGATGCTGTTGGCGGCAAATGGCAGTTCGCGCAGATCGCAAACGACGTCGACCTTGCCGGTTTCACCGGCGACCTGGCGCAGCGGGATACGGTTGTGGGCAAGCAGATCGATTTCAGGCAAACCGAGCTGGAGCGCGTTGTAGCCGAACAGATCGACCACGAGGGAATCGATCCGCTCCATCTCCCAGTCCATGACATAGCGTCCTTGCGGTGTCTGGAGCCAGTCATCGATCCCGGGATTTGACATTTTTCGCGCTTCTTCCACAATTGATCAAATGTTTGAGGTCATCAGAATTCCTGCATTCAAGGATAACTACATCTGGCTGCTGCGCAAAGGCCGGTCGGCGGTCGTCGTCGATCCGGGCGATGCGCTGCCGGTGCTTGAAGTTCTCAAGCACGAGGCGTTGCAGCTGGAGGCGATTGTGATCACGCATCACCATGCCGATCATCAGGGCGGCGTGGCGAGGCTGCTGTCGGAATATCCGGTCGAGGTCTTCGGGCCGGCGGCGGAGTCTATCACAGGGTTGACGCGTCCCTTGTCCGGCGGTGAGTCGATCCGGTTCGAGGCCACTGGCGCCGAGTTCCGGGTGCTCGCCGTTCCCGGGCATACCCTCGGCCATCTGGCGTATTACGGGAATGGATGCCTGTTCTGCGGTGACACCCTGTTCGGGGCTGGGTGCGGACGCTTGTTCGAAGGGACGCCGGCGCAGATGAGCGAGTCGCTCGCCAAACTGGCCGCGTTGCCGGAAGAGACGGTGGTCTATTGCGCCCACGAATACACGCAGGTCAACCTGCGCTTTGCGCAAACCGTCGAGCCGGGAAACCGCGAGTTGCAGCATCGCGTGGAAGACGTTGCCACTGCGCGTGCCGAGGGGAGGGCGACAATCCCATCATCGATCGCGCTGGAGAAGGCGACGAACCCCTTCCTGCGCTGCCATGCTCCGGAGATCATTGCGCTCGTTAGCGATCGTGGGGAAGACGCGAGCGACGCGCTGGCCGTCTTTGCGGCCTTGCGCCAGTGGCGCAACGCTTTCTGACCTTGGCTAACGCCTGGGATTCCAGGCGCGTTTCAGTGTCTCGATGACCTTGGCCGAGTTGAAGGGCTTCACGATGAAGCCGCTGGCGCCGCCCTGAATCGACTCTTTGACGTTGTCCTTGCTCGGACTGCCGGTAATCATTACGACGATGATTTCAGGATATTGCTGCTTGATGTTCTGAAGCGTCTCGAGACCGTCCATTTCCGGCATCAGGACGTCGAGCAGAACGATGTCCGGCTTGCTCTTTTCGATCAGTTCCAAGGCTAACGTGCCATTCCGGGCTTCGCCGATGATCTCGCACTCCTCAGCACGCAGGATGCCGCGCAGCAATGTGCGAATCAGATCGTTGTCGTCGACGATGATGATTTTTGGGGATGCCATTTCAGTTGTCCTGCGGGTCGAGCGAGTAGGTTACGCAGACGCGGTTGCGTCCGTTGTGCTTGGCCTTGTAGAGAGCGAGGTCGGCGGCACCGACAATGTGCTGCGGGTCGGTCTCGGGCATGGCGACGGCCGAGGCAATGCCGAAACTGGCAGTGATGTAGCCGAACGGTGTTCCGGCATGCTCGATCTTCAGACGGTCGATGGCTTTGCGCATCTGTTCGGCAACGTGAGCCGCGCCGCGCAGTGCCGTGCTCGGCAGGACCGCGGCAAACTCCTCGCCGCCGTAGCGAGCGAGCAGGTCGCCGCCGCGGTCCATGGCGCCGGACAAGGTCTGCGCAATCAGGCGCAGGCAGTCGTCACCTCTTGGGTGGCCGTAGGAATCGTTGTACTGCTTGAAGAAGTCGATGTCGCACATCAGGATCGAGAGTTCATCGCCCTGGCGCATGGCGCGCCGCCATTCACGTTCGAGCATGCTGTCAAAGTGGCGCCGGTTGGCGATGCCGGTCAGTCCGTCAAGCGAGGTCATGCGCTTGAGTTCCTGGTTGGCCGAGTCGAGCTTGCGTGTCAGTACGAGCAGGGATTGGCGCATCTGGAGTATGCGTTGCATGGCGCGGATCTTGGCTGCCAGAACAATTTCGCTGATCGGCTTGAGCAGGTAATCGTCGCCGCCGGCGGCGATGCCTTTCTCGATATCCTTGTCCTTGCTGAGCGAACTGAGGAAGATGATCGGCGCCCAGTCGCCTGGCGCTTCCAGTTGTCGGATCTGGCGCGCGACTTCGAAGCCGTCGATGTCCGGCATCACGATGTCGAGCAGGATCAGGTCGGGGCGCTCCTTGAGGAAGAGATCGATCCCGGTCGCGCCCGTCTCGGCGGGGATCGGTGTGATACCCATCCGCTGGATGTGGCCGCAGAGCAGGTTCAGGCTGCTTCGGCTATCCTCGATGACGAGCGTTTTCATACGGACCTCAAAAGGGGGCGGCGGTTTGGATTTGGCTGGCTGGCCGAGATTCTACGCCTGATCCGACGAATGCCGATTCGTCACTTGAGGCCGCTCTGCGTTGAGACTTCGGCGGCCAGTCGTTCGTGATAAATTCATCCTCCCGAACCGATGATTACGGATGGATATCATGATCGATAAGGCAAAGATGCTGGCTATGCTGAAATCGGCAAAATTGAAGAAATACATGCTGCGCGCCGTAATTGCGTTCGCGCTCATCGGCGTCCTGGGCTTCCTGGTTCTGCCGCCGGTGGTCAAATACTTCGTGCTGGCGAAAGCCAGCGAAGCGTTGCATCGCACGGTCGCGGTCGAGAAGATTCGCATTAACCCCTACGCCTTGTCACTCGAAGTTGAAGGCCTTTCGATCAAGGAACCGGACGGGGCCGAGACGTTCGCAAGTTTTGATAGCCTGTACGTGAATCTTGAATCCGCTTCGATCTTTCGCGGCGGTCCGGTGATCGGCGAGTTCCGGCTGGTGGCGCCCAAGGTCCGGATCGCGCGACTTTCCGACACGCGCTACAACTTCTCGGACCTGATGGACGAGTTCATGGCGCAGCCGAAGAGCGAAGGGCCGACGCCGGCCTTCTCCGTCAATAACATCCAGTTGACCGGCGGCGAAGTCGTGTTCGACGATCAGTCAGTCGGGGAAAAACATCTCGTCAGTGATATCAACCTCGGCCTGCCGTTCATCTCCAGTCTCGCCTACGCGACCGAAATCTTCGTCGAGCCGGCGTTCTCGGCGACGTTCAACGGCTCGCCGCTGGTCATCAAGGGCAGGAGCAAGCCGTTTTCGCAATCGCTCGAGAGCGAGATGACGCTCGATCTGGCCGACCTGGAACTGGATCGCTTCCTTGACTACTCGCCGATCAAACTGCCGATCAAGATGCTGTCCGGAAAGCTCGACACGCAATTGACCGCGGTTTTCCGCCAGGAGCCGGAGAAAGCGGCGACGCTCGAAGTATCCGGTACGCTTGGCATCAAGGAGCTGAACGTCAAGGAGAACAGCGGTGCGTCGCTGCTCTCGTTCAAACAGCTGGATGTTGCGATCGCGCCGTCCGATTTGCTCGGCGGACGCTATGCCGTCGAAAAGGTGACGCTGGCGTCCCCGGAGATCCATGCCCGGGTGAGCAAGGATGGCGATATCAACTGGATCGAGTTTTTCCGTGGCGAACTGGCGAAAGGCGCGCCTGTCGAGGCGGCAGCTGGCGGCGAAAAGGCGGCGAATCCCGCTACGGCCAAGGGCAAGGTTTCCTGGTCGCTCGCTCAAGCCAAGGTGAGTGGCGGCGCGGTGCATTGGCTCGACGAGTCGCACGGCGAGCCGTTCAATGCCAAGGTCGACAACATCGATGTCGACCTGAGAAAGCTCAGCAACGGCAACAAACCGGCGGAAGTCGATCTCTCCTGGCGGATCGACGCCGGCGAATGGCTGACGGTGGAACGATTTGCCGTCAAGGGCGGACAGATCGATCTCGCCAAGCGCGAGGCGGTGATTCCGGAGATTGAGACGCAGGGCGCGCGCTCCTTGATCAAGCGAACCAAGGATGGCGCGATCGACTGGCTCAAGCCGCCGTCGCTGCGCGCCGTCGAGGCGTCGCAGCAGGATGCCTCGGCTCCATGGACGCTGACCATCAACAAATACCATGGCGATGATATCGGCCTGCGCTTCGAGGATGGCGGCGTGTCGCCGGCGGTGACGCAGTCGATCGAGAACCTGAGCCTCGATCTGGAGAACGTGACGACCGTGCCCGGGCAGGTCACCAAGGTGGCGACGAACTTCAAGCTGAACAAGAAGGGTGAGGTTGCGCTGAGCGGTAGCGTCCAGCCGTTTCCGCTTGTGACCGACATCAAGCTGGACGTGAAGGGACTCGAAATTCTCCCGTTCCAGCCCTATTTCGCCGAGAAGCTGAACGTCGACGTGACGCGCGGTCAGGTGGCGGTGAGCGGCGACCTGCAGTTGCGTCAGGTGGATGCGGCGAAGACCGACGAAGCGCCCGCTCTGGCTGGTGGATTTGCCGGTCAGGCCACGATCGGCGACTTCTCGGCCGTCGATAAGCTCAACTCGGCTGACTTCCTGCGCTGGAAGTCGTTTTACTTCGGCAAGATTGACGCGAAGCTCAATCCGAATTCGGTGTCGATCGGTGAGGTCGCGCTGTCCGACTTCTTCGCGCGCGTGATCGTGACGCCGGAAGGCAAGCTCAATCTGATGCAGATCGTTCGCCAGCCGGACAGTGCCGCAGTTGCCGTCGTGCCCGACGCCGCATTGAATCCGGAAAGCGTTGCGGCAAGCGCGGCGCCCGCGGTCGAAGGCAAGGTAGAGGTGCCGGTCGAAAACATGGTAGCGAGCGAGCCGATGATGCCGGTCAAGATCGGCAAGATCACGCTGCAGGGCGGGGCCGTTCGCTTTACCGACAACTTCGTCAAGCCGAACTACACGGCCAATCTACGCAAGATCGGCGGTAGCGTGACCGGGCTTTCGTCGGAGCCGGGCAGCATCGCCGATCTGACGCTGCGCGGCAGCTACGACGACGTCGCACCGCTGAGTCTGACCGCGAAGATCAACCCGCTTTCGGCCAAGCCTTACCTCGATTTGCAGGCCGAGGTCAAAGGCATCGAGATGACCTCGTTCTCGACCTACTCGGGAAAATACGCGGGTTACGCGATCGACAAGGGAAAGCTCTCGGTCTTCGTCAATTACAAGATCGAGAACGACCAGCTGAACGCCGAGAACCGCGTCTTCCTCGATCAGCTGACTTTTGGCGATCAGGTGGAGAGTCCGGATGCGACCAAGTTGCCGGTCAAGCTGGCGATTGCGCTGCTCAAGAACGGCAAGGGTGAAATCGACATCAACTTACCGATCTCAGGTTCGCTCAACGATCCGCAGTTCAGCATCGGCGGCCTGGTCGTCAAGATGATCGTCAACCTCTTCGTGAAGGCGGTAACGTCGCCATTTGCGCTGATCGGTTCGATGTTCGGCGGCGGCGAAGAACTGTCCAACGTGGAATTCGCGCCGGGACGCGCGACGATCGACGCCGAAGCGCAGAAGCGCCTCGAAAATCTGTCCAAAGCGCTGATCGACCGGCCGGCGCTCAAGCTCGAGATCGAGGGGCGCGTCGATCCGGAGAATGATCCGGAAGGGCTGAAGCACGCGCGTATCGAGCGCAAGGTGCGCGCGGCCAAGCGCGAAGACATGACCAAGGAAGGCGTCGAGGTCGAATCGCTGTCGTCGGTTCAAGTGAGCGACGAGGAGTATCCGGCCTTGCTCGAGCGCGTCTATCGTGCCGAGAAGTTCCCCAAGCCGCGCAACATGGTCGGTCTGGTCAAGACACTGCCGGTCGAGGAAATGGAGAAACTGATGCTGACCAACTCGACGGTCGACGAGGAAGACCTGACGGATCTCGGCGACCGTCGTGCCAAGGCCGTGCGCGACTGGTTGATCGAGCATCAGGTCGACGGGGACCGGATCTTCCTGCGCCCGACGCAACCTGTGGCGAGCGAGGCGAAGACGGATGTGCCGGACGAGAAAAAGGCGAAGGCGGCGCGTGCCGATTTCTCGCTGAAGTAGTTGTTGTTCGAGTGATTTGTTCAAGGGAAATGCATGAGTGACTTTTTGTTGTACGGGCTGCTAGCGATCGGTCTCGTTGTTTTGGCGGTGCAGTTTCTTCTGTTGCAGCGCACGGGGCGCAAGGACGAAACGGTTGAGCCCGGATTCCGCGCAGTCGAAGGCGGGCTGGAACGTCTGGAGCGCGAGTTGCGCCAGGAACTCGCACGCGTGCGCCAGGAAGCGGCGAGCGCGGCGCGCGGCGACCGGGAGGAACAGGCACAGGCGCTTGATCGTCTCGCCAAGACGCTGTCGGGGCAGGTCGGTCAACTCGGCGCCTTGCAGGGCCAGCAACTGGAGGCTTTCGCCCAGCAACTGGCGCGGCTGACACAGAGCAATGAACAGCGCTTCGAGCAGCTGCGCGTCTCGGTCGAAACACGCCTCGGGGCAATCCAGGCCGACAACGCCAGCAAGCTCGAAGAGATGCGCAAGACGGTTGACGAGAAGCTGCACGCGACACTTGAGCAACGCCTCGGCGACTCGTTCAAGCTCGTGAGCGAACGGCTGGAACAGGTGCACAAGGGCCTCGGCGAAATGCACACGCTGGCCGCCGGCGTCGGCGACCTGAAGAAGGTGCTGACCAACGTCAAGACGCGCGGCACCTGGGGCGAAGTCCAGCTCGAGGCCTTGCTCGACCAGGTGCTCACCGCCGAGCAGTATGAGAAGAACGTCGCCACACGCCCGAACAGCAACGAACGGGTCGAGTTCGCCATCCGCCTGCCCGGCCAGAACGAGACCGGTGCCGATCGCCGCCCGGTGTGGCTGCCGATCGACGCGAAGTTCCCGGTCGAGGACTATCAACGTCTGACCGAGGCGCAGGACCGTGCTGACCCGGCCGCTGTGGAGGCCGCGGCCAAGGCGCTGTTTGCCGAGAGTTGCCAAACGCTCTCGGCCAAGGAGAGCGATGTCCAGCAGGCGAATTTGCGCGCCATGTATTGCGCCGCCGCCAAGGAGGGGAAGGGCACAGAAGCTACCGCTCCAGCCACCTCAGCACCGTCTCGAACAGCTTTTCCGGCTCGACCGGTTTCGAGAGGAAGTCGTTCATCCCCGCCGCCATGCACTGGGCGCGGTCTTCGGCGAAGGCGTTGGCCGTCATCGCGACAATCGGCACCTGCTGGCGGCCCGGCAGCTGGCGGATCTGGCGGGTGGCCTCGAGGCCGTCCATCTCGGGCATCTGCATGTCCATCAGCACCAAATCGAAGGGTGACTCCCGCAGCATGTCGACGGCCACCTTGCCGTTGCCGGCGATCGCCACGTCGAGGCCCACGTCGGCCAGGAACAGCCGCGCCACCTCCTGGTTGACCGGCTCGTCCTCCACCAGCAGCACGTGCTTGCCGGCGTGCGCGGCGCGCAGGACCGCCTCGGCGCTGCGGGGCTCGACCGCGGGGCGCTCGGCACCGGAGGTGGGCTGGCCAGCCTCCAGCCAGGCGGTGAACCAGAAGGTGCTGCCGACACCCGGGGTGCTGCTGGCGCCGGCCTCGCCGCCCATCAGCTCGGCCAGCCGGCGGGTTATCGCCAGCCCGAGCCCGGTGCCGCCGTACTTGCGGGTGGTGGAGGCGTCGGCCTGCTCGAAGGGCATGAAGAGCTTGGGCAGCACCTCGGCC
>ERZ650312.733-NODE-733-length-18457-cov-26.834583_pt1 | contig 18457 bp, 16 predicted proteins | sample MGYA00376248_ERZ650312 | MGnify/ENA primary metagenome ERZ650312 (study PRJEB26733, sample SAMN07839316) | wastewater metagenome | biome: urban; feature: wastewater treatment plant; material: waste water | place: USA: North Carolina | collected 2016-07-28 ... | reverse complement strand
ACCCTTTCTAATGTGAGTTTAGTCGCTTTTCATTATAGGTCATATGGGACTTTTTGTATATACTCAAAAAGGCTCCATAATTTCCATGGTAGTTTTACCCACTACAGAAATTATAGAGCCTTCTTTTTTACATTTATTTGGAAATTATATTATAATAGTTCTATATGTTTTTGAGGTGACAGTATGGATTTATTAAATCGTTTCAATAAAAATTTAAATCGAATTGAGGTATCAATGATTCGTCAATTTGATCAGTCAATTTCTGATGTGCCTGGGATTTTAAAACTGACCTTGGGAGAGCCTGATTTTACAACACCGGATCATGTAAAAGAGGCAGCAAAAGCGGCAATTGATGCGAACCAAAGTTACTATACAGGTATGGCTGGACTGTTGGATTTGCGTGAAGCTGCGGCTGAATTTGTAGCTAAAAAATACAATTTAACTTACAATCCAAATACTGAGGTTTTATCAACGATCGGTGCGACCGAGGCTTTATCAGCTAGTTTAGTGGCCATTTTGGAGGCCGGTGATACTGTTCTCCTGCCTGCTCCTGCCTACCCTGGTTATGAACCTATTGTCAATATGGTAGGGGCAGACATCGTTGAAATCGATACGACTGCTAATGATTTTGTATTGACACCTGAGATGTTGGAAGAGGCGATTATTGAGCAGGGGGATAAGCTAAAAGCTATCATTCTCAACTATCCTGCCAATCCAACGGGTGTGACTTACTCACGGGAGCAAATTCAGGCTTTTGCGGATGTCATTCGGAAGTATCCAATTTTTGTCTTGTCTGATGAGGTTTATGCAGAGTTGACTTATACTGGTCAGCAACATACATCAATTGCAGAATTTTTACCAGAGCAAACCATTTTGATTCAAGGACTTTCTAAATCTCATGCTATGACGGGATGGCGGATTGGCTTGATTATGAGTCAGGCTCCGATTATTGCTCAAATAATTAAAAGTCACCAGTATCTAGTAACAGCCGCAGCGACAGCTATGCAATATGGTGCAGTGGAGGCCTTAAAAAATGGTAAGGATGATGCCCTACCGATGCGGGCGGAATATGTCAAGCGTCGGGATTATATCATCGAAAAGATGACTGACTTGGGCTTTAAGGTTATCAAACCTGATGGTGCTTTTTATATCTTTGCCAAAATACCTGCGGAATACAATCAGGATTCATTTAGTTTTTTACAGGATTTTGCTAAGAAAAAAGCAGTTGCCTTTATTCCAGGTGCAGCTTTCGGTAAATACGGGGAAGGGTATGTACGTATTTCTTATGCGGCAAGTATGGAAACAATTCAAACAGCTATGGCTCGTTTGAAAGAATATCTTAAAGAAAATGGAACGAATTGAAACCAGAGGAATCGTCCTTTATAATCAAGATTTCCGAGAAGATGATAAACTGGTCAAAATCTTTACCGAGAAGTCTGGCAAGCGAATGTTTTTCGTGAAACATGCCTCTAAGTCCAAGTTGGTAGCCTCTATTCAGCCGTTGACACATGCGGATTATATTGTCAAAATTAATGATGATGGTTTGTCTTATATAGAAGATTTTCATCAGGTACAGCCATTTAAATCAATTAACGGTGATATTTTCAAGCTCAGCTACGCCACCTATATATTAGCTTTGGCAGATGCGGCCTTGCAGGACAAGGTTTATGATCCAGCGCTTTTTGCTTTCTTGGTCAAAACCTTGGACTTGATGGAGTCGGGTCTGGATTATGAAATTTTAACCAATATCTTTGAAATTCAGCTATTGGGTCGATTTGGTGTTAGTTTGAATTTTCATGAGTGTCCTTTCTGTCATCGAGTAGGTCAGCCTTTTGACTATTCCTACAAGTACAACGGGGTCTTATGTCCGCAACACTATCAACAAGATGAACGACGGGCTTATCTGGATCCTAATGTTCCCTATTTACTTGATCAATTTCAGGCTATTTCCTTTGATGAGCTGGAAACCATTTCCATCAAGCCTGAGATGAAACGCAAATTACGTTTTTTTATTGACCAGTTGTATGAAGAATATGTGGGGATTCACTTGAAATCAAAGAAATTTATAGATGATTTGTCTTCTTGGGGGCAGATTATGAAACCAAGAACAGAAAATGAGGAAACAGAATGAAACGTATTGCAGTAGATGCTATGGGTGGGGACCATGCCCCTCAGGCAGTGGTAGAAGGTGTCAATCAAGCTTTGGCTACCTTTCCAGATATTGAAATTCAGCTCTATGGCGATGAGGCAAAAATCAAGCATTATTTGACAGCGAAAGAACGTGTCAGCATTGTCCATACGACTGAGAAAATCAATTCAGATGATGAGCCTGTCAAGGCCATTCGTCGGAAGAAAGAGGCTTCTATGGTCCTAGCAACCAAGGCTGTCAAGGATGGCCAAGCAGATGCGGTCTTGTCAGCTGGAAATACAGGTGCTCTTTTGGCGGCAGGCGTCTTTGTGGTCGGTCGCATCAAGCACATTGACCGTCCTGGTCTTATGTCTACCTTGCCGACTATGGACGGTAAGGGATTTGATATGATGGACTTGGGAGCAAATGCTGAAAATACAGCTCATCACCTCTATCAGTATGGTATTCTTGGCTCATTTTACGCGGAGCACGTGCGTGGTGTCAAACAACCTCGTGTGGGACTTTTGAACAACGGTACGGAAGATACCAAGGGAACTCCAGTTCACCAAGAGGCCTATAAACTCTTGGCGGAAGACAAGTCAATCAACTTTATCGGCAATGTGGAAGCGCGTGAGTTGCTCAACAGCGTGGCGGATGTGGTCGTGACGGATGGTTTCACGGGAAACGCTGTGCTGAAAACCATAGAGGGTACAGCAAAATCCATCGTTGGTCAGTTGACTGGCTCAATCAAGAATGGTGGTCTGCGTGCTAAAATTGGTGGTCTACTTGTTAAGCCAACCTTGAAAAAGGCGCTTGGTGCTATGGATTACAAAACAGCTGGCGGGGCAGTTTTGCTAGGTCTAAAAGCTCCAGTTATCAAGGCCCATGGATCCAGCGATGCTCAATCAATTTTCTACACTCTTAAACAGACGCGTTCGATTTTGGAGGCCGGTATTGTGGATAAATCAGTTGCCAAATTTTCTGTAGTGGAGGAAGACAATGAATAGAGAACAAGTCTATCAGCGGGTTGTTGAATTGATTCAAGATGAAAAAGGTGAGGATTTCGATGTTCAACCTGAGTCGACTTTAGCTGATAATATTGCTGCAGATTCTGTTGAAATTATGGAATTTGTGTTAAATTTGGAGGATGAATTTGGAATTGATATTCCAGATACTGCGATTGAGCGCTTTGAAACTCTTTCTGATATTGTTGATTTTGTTTATGAAGAAACACAAAAACGTTCGTAGTTTACGGGCGTTTTTCTTTACTTTTACAGGAAGATTAAGGTATTTCTTGAATATACGAACAAGCTGTGATAAAATAAACAAAAAGGTTAAAATAATTTGTGAAAGGCGAACATTTTTATGAAAACAGACCCTATCTATTCAGGAAAAGCTAAAGATATTTTTGCTACAAGCGATGATGACCAAATTGTTGCAGTCTACAAGGATCAGGCAACGGCTTTTAATGGTGGTAAGAAAGAACAGATTGCTGGGAAGGGTCGGCTTAATAATCTGATTTCTTCACTTATTTTTGAAAAGTTAAATAAGGCTGGTGTAAAAACGCATTTTATCAAGCGTTTATCAGATACGGAACAATTAAATGCGAAGGTGGATATCATTCCTCTTGAGGTTGTATTGCGTAATATTACAGCTGGATCATTTTCAAAACGATTTGGTGTGGAAGAAGGTATTGAGTTAACTCACCCTATTGTTGAGTTTTACTATAAAAAAGATGAGCTAGATGATCCTTTTATTAATGATGAACATGTTGCGTTTCTCAATATAGCTAGCCAAGAGGATATTGCTTATATTAAAGAAGAAACTCGCCGAATCAATGTTTTCTTGAAAGAGCTGTTTGCTCAGATTGGTTTAAAGTTGGTAGATTTCAAATTGGAATTTGGATTTGATAAAACAGGACAAATTATATTGGCTGATGAATTTTCACCAGATAACTGTCGTCTGTGGGATGTGGATGGAAACCATCTTGATAAAGATGTGTTCCGTCGTGGTCTTGGAGAGTTGACCGATGTTTATGAGGTTGTTTTAGAAAAATTGCAGAGCGTGAAATAGGGGATTTTAGAAAGGGATTGAAACCGTCCGGAAAATATGATTAGACTGGGAATTCACTAAATGTATTTGGTGATTTCTAAGTGTAAGACAGCTTTTCTTGTCGGACTTGGTATCTTGAATATGGCAAAACGTATTTTTGTTGAAAAAAAAGCAGATTTTCAAATTAAGGCAGAAGCTCTTCTCGAAGAATTGGTTCACAATTTGCAGTTGACTAGTCTATCCAATCTTCGATTAGTACAGGTATATGATATTTTCAATTTAGAGGAAGAATTGCTTGAACAAGCGATTAAGCATATCTTCATGGAACAGGTAACAGATAAGGCGTTATTGGAAGAAGAACTGGGTTTAGAAAGCTCAGTCTATTTTGCCATTGAGGCTCTCCCTGGTCAATTTGATCAACGTGCAGCTAGTAGCCAAGAGGCTCTCCTTTTATTGGGTAGCCGTCAAAATGTACGTGTTCGTACTGGTCAGCTTTTTATCTTAAATGGAAATGTACTAGAAGAAGAATTGGCTGCAATTAAGAATTATCTTCTTAATCCTGTTGATTCTCGTTTCAAAGATATGGAATCGCCTTTGCTGGAACAGGAATTTTCTGTTTCAGACAGCTCTATTCCAAATTTAGAATTTTTTGAAAACTATAGTGCTGAAGACTTTGCGATGTACAAGCGTGAAGTTGGTTTGGCCATGGAAGTGGAGGATTTATTATTTATCCAAGACTATTTCAAATCAATCGGTCGAGTGCCAACTGAAACAGAGCTCAAAGTCTTAGATACTTATTGGAGTGACCACTGCCGTCATACGACATTTGAAACAGAACTCAGAACGATTGACTTTTCAGCTTCAAAATTCCAAAAGCAATTGCAGGCGACATATGACAAATACATTGCGATGCGATCAGAATTAGGTCGATCAGACAAGCCTCAAACTTTAATGGATATGGCTACTATTTTTGGTCGCTATGAGCGTGTGAATGGTCGATTGGATGATATGGAAGTTTCTGATGAGATTAACGCTTGTTCAGTAGAAATTGAAGTGGACGTGGATGGAGTGAAGGAACCTTGGCTTCTCATGTTCAAAAATGAAACACATAATCACCCAACAGAGATTGAACCTTTTGGTGGGGCAGCAACTTGTATTGGTGGTGCTATCCGTGATCCGTTGTCAGGTCGGTCTTATGTCTATCAAGCAATGCGGATTTCAGGTGCAGGAGATATCACTCAACCATTAACTGCAACACGTGATGGGAAATTACCACAACAAATCATTTCAAAAACAGCTGCACATGGCTATTCTTCTTACGGCAACCAAATTGGTCTTGCGACGACCTATGTCCGTGAATACTTCCACCCAGGTTTCGTTGCCAAACGTATGGAACTTGGAGCGGTGATTGGAGCTGCTCCGAAAGAAAATGTAGTCCGTGAAAAACCGGTGGCTGGTGATGTGGTCATCTTACTTGGTGGTAAAACAGGACGAGATGGTATTGGTGGAGCAACAGGTTCGTCTAAGGTTCAGACTGTCGAATCGGTCGAAACAGCTGGTGCAGAAGTTCAAAAGGGAAATGCTATTGAAGAACGTAAAATTCAGCGTTTATTCCGAAATGGACAAGTGACACGTCTGATTAAAAAGTCGAATGACTTTGGTGCAGGGGGTGTCTGTGTAGCGATTGGTGAGTTAGCAGATGGTTTGGAAATAGATTTAGATAAGGTGCCACTCAAGTATGCAGGTTTGAATGGAACTGAGATTGCCATTTCAGAATCACAAGAGCGGATGAGTGTAGTCGTTCGTCCAGAGGATGTAGAAACTTTTATCGAAGCCTGTCGTGAAGAAAATATCCATGCTGTTGTAGTAGCTAAAGTGACGGATAAACCAAATCTAGTCATGACTTGGAATGGCCAAACGATTGTCGATTTGGAACGTTCTTTCCTTGATACAAATGGTGTTCGTGTAGTAGTTGATGCAAAAGTAGTTGACAATGCTGTCAACCTTCCCGAATTACGTCAGACATCACTTGAAACCCTAGAAGAGGATTTGAAGACAATTCTTTCAGACCTCAACCATGCTAGCCAAAAAGGATTGCAGACTATTTTTGACTCTTCAGTTGGTCGTTCAACAGTGAATCATCCACTTGGTGGCCGTTATCAGTTGACGCCGACAGAAAGTTCCGTTCAAAAGTTACCTGTCCAAGATGGTGTGACGACAACAGCTTCGGTTATGGCGCAAGGGTACCATCCATATTTAGCAGAGTGGTCTCCATATCATGGTGCAGCGTATGCGGTGATTGAAGCAACAGCTCGTTTGGTTGCAACAGGTGCAAACTGGTCTAAGGCCCGTTTCTCTTATCAAGAGTATTTCCAAAGAATGGATAAACAGGCGGAACGGTTTGGACAGCCTGTAGCGGCTTTACTTGGCTCAATTGAGGCTCAAATTCAGTTAGGTTTACCATCTATTGGTGGTAAGGACTCTATGTCTGGTACCTTTGAAGAACTAACGGTTCCTCCGACCCTAGTTGCTTTTGGTGTAACCACTGCAGATAGTCGCAAGGTTCTTTCTCCTGAGTTCAAAACAACCAGTGAGAATATCTATTATCTTCCAGGTCAAATTTTATCGGAAGATATAGATTTTACATTCATCAAGTCAAACTTTGAGACTTTTGAAAAATGGCAGAATACTTATTCGATTACAGCAGCAAGTGCTGTTAAGTATGGTGGTGTTTTAGAAAGTATCACCTTGATGACTTTTGGAAATCAGATTGGTGCGACAATTGAATTAGAAACCGTGGAAACATGTCTGACAGGTCAATTAGGTGGTTTTGTCTTTACTTCTACTGAAGAAATTTCAGAAGCAGTGAAAATTGGACAGACGACAGAAGAGTTTGCACTTGTTGTCAATGGTGTCAAGTTGTTTGGACAAGATGTACAAGCTGCTTTTGAAGGAAAACTTGAAGAGGTCTATCCTACAGAATTTAAACAAAACACTTCTATAGAGGATGTCCCAGCCATTGCGAAAACAACGATTCGTAGAGCCAAGAAAAAAGTTGATGTTCCACTGGTGTACATTCCAGTTTTCCCAGGAACTAACTCTGAGTATGACTCAGCCAAGGCGTTTGAACAAGCTGGTGCCCAGGTAAATCTAGTACCATTTGTTACATTAGATGGAAAGAGTATCGAACATTCCGTTGACACAATGGTGGACAATATTGACAAGGCTAATATTCTTTTCTTTGCAGGTGGTTTTTCAGCAGCAGATGAGCCAGATGGTTCTGCTAAATTTATCGTGACTATCTTGCGAAATGCCAAGGTCCGTTCAGCTATCGACCAGTTTATCGAAAAAGGTGGTCTCATTATCGGGATCTGTAATGGTTTCCAAGCCCTTGTTAAATCAGGCTTATTACCTTATGGGAATTTTGAAGAAGTAGTGGAAACCAGTCCAACTCTCTTCTATAACGATGCTAACCAGCACGTTGCAAAAATGGTTGAGACACGCATTGCTAATGTAAATTCTCCATGGTTATCAGGGGTTCAAGTTGGAGATATTCACGCTATTCCAGTTTCTCATGGTGAAGGGAAATTTGTAGTTACAGATGAAGAATTTGAAGTCTTGCGCAACAATGGCCAAATTTTCAGTCAATACGTGGATTTCACTGGTCAACCAAGTATGGATTCAAAATACAATCCAAATGGCTCATATCATGCGATAGAAGGAATTACTAGTGCCAATGGTCAAATCGTTGGGAAAATGGGACATTCAGAGCGTTATGAAACTGGTCTCTTCCAAAATATTCCGGGGAATAAAGACCAGGGCTTATTTGCATCAGCGGTTCGCTATTTTACAGAATAGGAAAGTTCAGCAATTATTCTGGTTGAATAAACATAATAAAGGGAATAACATGTACGAAGTTAAATCACTTAATGAAGAATGCGGAGTCTTCGGGATTTGGGGTCATCCGCAAGCTGCTCAGGTCACATATTTTGGACTCCATAGTTTGCAGCACCGAGGTCAAGAAGGCGCAGGGATTTTAGCAAATGATGAAGGACATTTACGTCGTCATCGGAATACAGGGTTGATTGCGGATGTTTTTAAAAAGTCAGAAGACCTAGAACGTCTCACTGGGAGAGCAGCGATAGGTCATGTTCGCTATGCTACGTCAGGTTCAGCTTCTATCCATAACATTCAACCTTTTCTCTTTGATTTTTCAGATATGCAAGTTGGACTAGCTCATAATGGCAATTTGACTAATGCAGTTAGTTTAAAGGCAGAATTAGAAAAAAATGGTTCGATTTTTTCAAGTTCATCTGATACTGAAATTCTGATGCATTTGATTCGTCGCAGTCATAATCCAGACCTGATGGGTAAAATCAAGGAAGCTCTTAATACTGTCAAGGGTGGATTTGCCTACTTGATTATGTTAGAGGATAAAATGGTTGCAGCCTTGGATCCAAACGGTTTTCGTCCATTATCTATTGGAAAGATGAAGAACGGGGCTTGGGTCGTTGCCAGCGAGACATGTGCGTTTGAAGTTGTTGGAGCAGAATGGGTTCGTGATGTTGAGCCGGGAGAGATGGTCATTATTGATGATTCAGGAATTCGCTATGATACCTATACGACGGATACACAACTTGCAGTTTGTTCGATGGAATATATCTACTTTGCGCGTCCAGATTCTGTCATTCATGGGATAAATGTTCATACCGCCCGAAAAAATATGGGGCGCCGTTTGGCTCAAGAATTTCAACACGAAGCAGATATTGTTGTTGGTGTGCCTAATTCATCACTTTCAGCTGCAATGGGTTTTGCAGAGGAGTCCGGTTTGCCAAATGAGATGGGGCTGATTAAAAATCAGTACATTCAAAGGACCTTTATCCAGCCTACACAGGAATTACGGGAACAGGGTGTTCGCATGAAGTTATCAGCTGTTTCCAGTGTTGTTAAGGATAAGCGCGTGGTTATGATTGACGATTCAATTGTTCGAGGAACAACGAGTCGTCGTATTGTCCAACTGTTACGTGATGCTGGTGCGAAAGAGGTCCATGTTGCTATCGGTAGTCCAGAACTGAAGTATCCATGTTTTTATGGAATTGACATTCAAACACGTAGAGAACTGATTTCAGCCAATCATTCTGTAGATGAGGTTTGTGAAATTATAGGAGCTGATAGCCTTACCTATCTGTCATTAGATGGTTTGATAGACTCGATTGGTATAAAAACAGATGCACCAAAGGGTGGACTCTGTGTGGCGTATTTTGATGGAGAATTTCCAACGCCCCTTTATGACTATGAGGAAGAATATCTTCGAAGCTTAGAAGAGAAAACTAGTTTCTACATAGAGAATGTCAAAAGAGATAAATAATTGTCAATCAATATTGACAACCTTGTAAACCTTGTCAATCAACTGTAAAGTTTTTAGAGGAAAGGAAATAGAATGACGAATAAAAATGCTTATGCTCAGTCAGGAGTGGATGTCGAAGCGGGTTATGAAGTAGTTGAACGTATAAAAAAACACGTTGCTCGGACAGAGCGATTGGGTGTCATGGGGGCACTAGGTGGTTTTGGTGGTATGTTTGACCTAACCAAATTAGATGTGAAAGAGCCTGTTTTAGTATCAGGAACTGATGGTGTTGGTACTAAGCTTATGCTTGCAATTCAATATGACAAACATGACACAATTGGCCAAGATTGTGTTGCGATGTGTGTCAACGATATTATTGCAGCAGGTGCAGAACCGCTTTATTTCCTTGACTATATTGCGACAGGGAAAAATGAGCCAGCTAAATTGGAACAAATAGTGGCAGGTGTTGCAGAAGGCTGTGTCCAAGCAGGTTGCGGGTTGATTGGTGGTGAAACTGCTGAAATGCCTGGCATGTACGGCGAAGATGATTATGATTTAGCCGGTTTTGCAGTCGGAATCGCTGATAAATCACAAATTATTGACGGAAGTAAGGTCAAAGAAGGTGATATCTTACTCGGGTTAGCTTCAAGTGGCATCCACTCTAATGGTTATTCATTGGTTCGCCGTGTTTTTGCGGATCTTGATGGTGACGCTCTGTTGCCAGAGCTCAATGGCAAAGCTCTTAAGGATGTCTTACTAGAACCAACACGTATTTATGTCCAACAAGTACTACCATTGGTAAAAGATGAACTTGTAAATGGTATCGCTCATATCACTGGTGGTGGATTTATTGAAAATATCCCTCGTATGTTTTCAGATGATTTAGCAGCAGAGATTGAAGAAGATAAGATTCCAGTCCTTCCTATCTTCACCGCCCTTGAAACATATGGCAAAATCAAACACGAAGAAATGTTTGAAATCTTCAATATGGGGATTGGTTTGGTGTTGGCAGTTAGTCCTGAAAAGGTTGACAAGGTTCGAGAATCAGTCAATGAAGATGTTTATGAAATTGGTCGTATTGTAATCAAAGAAGACAAGAGTGTGATAATCAAATGAAGCGAATAGCAATTTTTGCCTCTGGTAATGGTTCCAATTTTCAAGTTATAGCTGAACAATTCAAGGTACATTTTGTTTTTTCAGATCATAGAGATGCTTTCGTTTTAAAGAGAGCTGAAACATTAGGAGTTCCAGCCTATGTTTTTGAACTGAAGGAGTTTGCTGATAAACAGGCATATGAACAAGCACTCATTGACTTATTGGACAAACACCAGATTGATCTGGTTGTTTTAGCTGGCTATATGAAGATTGTTGGCCCTACATTGCTTGCTAAGTACGAGGGACGGATTATCAATATTCATCCAGCTTATCTGCCAGAATTTCCAGGAGCCCATGGGATTGAAGATGCCTGGGAAGCTGACGTTCCAGAGAGTGGTGTGACGGTTCACTGGGTCGACAGTGGTGTTGATACAGGTCAAATTATTAAACAAGTCCGTGTACCTAGGTTGGCTGATGATCATTTGGAGCAGTTTGAGGAACGGATTCACGCCGCAGAATATCAGCTTTATCCAACAGTTTTAGAAGAGCTGGGGGTGGAAAGGATAGAGTTATGATAAAGAAAATAATCTCATTCGTTTTGGTATTTGTTTTAGCTGCTCTGCTATTTAATAGCTTTATTTTTGCAAACTTAGAAAATCCAGCACGTTTGATATTGGCCTATGGATTATCCTTGATTTTATCAGGATTTTTAATGACTCAAATCAAATAGTAAAAGTGTAGAAGAAGGAGTAAACATGACAAAGCGTGCGTTAATTAGCGTATCTGATAAAAATGGTATCGTGGAATTTGCCAAGGAACTAAACAGTTTTGGTTGGGAGATTATCTCAACTGGCGGTACAAAAGTTATATTGGATCAGGCGGGTATTCCCACTATTGCCATTGATGATGTGACAGGTTTTCCAGAGATGATGGATGGTCGTGTCAAGACTCTTCATCCGAAAATTCACGGTGGTTTGTTGGCACGTCGGGATTTGGACAGCCATTTGCAAGCTGCCAGCGACCATGAAATTGACTTGATTGATTTGGTGGTAGTCAACCTTTATCCATTCAAAGAAACAATTCTTCGCCCGGATGTAACCTATGATTTGGCAGTGGAGAACATTGACATTGGTGGTCCATCTATGTTGCGCTCAGCGGCCAAGAATCATGCCAGTGTGACAGTTGTGGTAGACCCGGCAGATTATCCAACAGTTTTAGGAGAAATAGCAGAGCGGGGGGAAACTAGCTACTCAACGCGTCAGCGATTAGCAGCGAAGGTCTTTCGTCATACCGCAGCTTACGACGCTTTAATAGCTGATTATTTCACTAAGCAAGTAGGTGAAGAGAAACCTGAGAAACTTACTCTTACTTATGACCTTAATCAGCCAATGCGCTATGGAGAAAATCCACAACAAAATGCGGATTTCTATCAAAACGCACTTCCGACTGCATATTCCATTGCATCTGCTAAGCAGTTAAACGGGAAGGAACTATCCTTCAATAACATTCGTGATGCGGATGCCGCTATTCGTATTATCCGTGATTTCAAGGACCGTCCAACTGTTGTAGCTCTTAAACATATGAATCCATGTGGTATCGGACAAGCAGATACTATTGAAAATGCGTGGGATTATGCTTATGAGGCTGATCCAGTATCGATTTTCGGAGGAATCGTTGTACTCAACAGGGAAGTAGATGCTGCGACTGCTGAAAAGATGCATCCGATTTTCTTAGAGATCATCATCGCACCGAGCTACTCGGCAGAAGCGTTAGCAATTTTGACCAATAAAAAGAAAAATCTTCGCATTTTGGAATTGGCTTTTGATGCTCAAGATGCTAGTGAAGTAGAAAAGGAATTCACAGGCGTTGTTGGTGGTCTCTTGGTGCAGAATCAGGACGTGGTGGTGGAAAACCCAGCGGACTGGCCGGTTGTGACTGAGCGTCAACCGTCCGAGCAAGAGTGGGCGGCCATGGAGTTCGCCTGGAAGTCTTCTAAGTATGTCAAATCCAACGGGATCATCATCACCAATGACAAGATGACCTTGGGAGTGGGACCGGGGCAAACCAACCGTGTAGCTTCCGTCCGCATTGCTATCGAGCAAGCTAAGGACCGTTTGGATGGTGCTGTTTTAGCATCGGATGCATTCTTCCCATTTGCAGATAATGTGGAAGAGATTGCTGCAGCAGGTATTAAGGCTATCATTCAGCCAGGTGGATCCGTCCGTGACCAGGATTCCATTGACATGGCCAACAAGTACGGCTTGACCATGGTCTTTACGGGAGTCAGACATTTTAGACATTGAGAATTTTGCTCACCTTGTGTGAGCTTTTTCCATTCCCGAACATTCTCCTGTTTTTTCTATTAAAATCCGTCTGTTTTTGCTATACTGTTCATATAAAATCCGTTTTTGAGGTGAATACATGAAACTCTTGGTTGTTGGGTCTGGTGGTCGTGAACATGCGATTGCAAAGAAGTTGTTGGCATCTGATCAGGTAGAACAGGTCTTTGTTGCTCCTGGAAATGATGGAATGATTTTGGATGGGATTGAATTAGTGAATATCGGTATTTCCGAACATTCTGCATTAATCAACTTTGCAAAGGAAAATGACATTGTATGGACTTTTGTTGGTCCAGACGATGCTTTAGCAGCGGGTATCGTTGATGATTTTGAACAGGCTGGGTTAAAGGCATTTGGTCCGAGTCGTCTCGCCGCGGAGCTAGAGTGGTCAAAAGACTTTGCTAAGCAAATCATGGTCAAATACGGCATTCCAACAGCAGCCTTTGGCACATTTTCCAACTTCGAAGAAGCCAAAGCCTACATCGAAGAGCAGGGCGCACCAATCGTGGTCAAGGCGGACGGATTGGCACTGGGCAAGGGTGTGGTCGTGGCGGAAACTGTCGAGCAGGCGGTCGAAGCGGCACGGGAGATGCTCTTGGACAACAAGTTCGGTGACTCGGGTGCCCGCGTAGTCATCGAGGAGTTTTTGGAGGGTGAGGAGTTCTCGCTCTTTGCCTTGGTCAACGGCAACCAGTTCTATATCCTGCCGACAGCCCAGGACCACAAGCGTGCCTTTGACGGCGACCAAGGTCCTAATACAGGCGGCATGGGTGCCTACGCTCCAGTGCCTCACATATCTCAAAGTGTGGTGGACACAGCAGTTGACACCATTGTCAAGCCTATTCTTGCGGGCATGATTGCTGAAGAGCGCCCTTATCTTGGCGTGCTCTATGCTGGCTTGATTCTGACCGATCAAGGTCCTAAAGTCATTGAGTTCAACGCTCGATTTGGCGACCCAGAAACTCAGATTATCCTACCTCGCTTGACCTCTGACTTTGCTCAGAACATTGACGACATCCTCCACAAACGCACGACACAGCTGACTTGGCTAGATAGTGGCGTGACGCTTGGGGTAGTGGTGGCATCAAATGGCTATCCTTTGGATTACGAAAAAGGTGTGGTATTGCCAGCAAAGACCGAGGGAGACATCACGACCTACTATGCAGGGGCTCGTTTTGCGGAAAATAGCAGAGCACTGCTATCAAACGGCGGTCGGGTCTATATGTTAGTCACTACAGCAGACACTGTCCAAGAAGCCCAGGAAAAAATTTACTCGGAGCTGAAGAAACAAGATACAACAGGCCTCTTTTATCGGACAGATATTGGAAGTAAAGCTGTTAAATAACTTGGTATAAGAAAAGGAAGTGCAAATATGAACATTCCAATTTCCATCATTATGGGTTCTAGTTCTGACTGGAAAACCATGAAAAAAGCAGCCGAAGTGCTGGATAAATTTGGCGTAGCCTATGAAAAGAAAGTGGTTTCTGCCCATCGCACGCCCGACCTAATGTTCCGTCACGCCGAGGAAGCGCGTGGCCGTGGTATCAAGGTTATTATCGCAGGAGCGGGTGGTGCGGCTCATTTGCCGGGTATGGTGGCAGCTAAGACAACCCTGCCTGTCATCGGTGTCCCTGTCCAATCTCGTGCCCTAAGTGGTGTGGATTCGCTCTATTCTATCGTGCAGATGCCCGGCGGTGTGCCTGTTGCAACCATGGCTATTGGTGAAGCAGGTGCGACCAATGCGGCTCTGACAGCTCTTCGCATTCTCTCCATTGAAGACCAAACCATTGCAGCTCAGCTGGTAGACTTTGCCAAGGAGCAGGAAAAAATTGCGGAGGCTATGTCAGATGAACTCATCTAAAACGATAGGAATTATTGGCGGTGGTCAGCTAGGTCAGATGATGGCCATTTCCGCTATTTACATGGGTCACAAGGTGATCACGCTGGATCCTGCGGCGGACTGCCCAGCCTCCAAGGTCAGCGAGGTTATCGTCGCTCCCTATCACGATGTGGCGGCCCTCAAACAGTTGGCGGAGCGGTGCGATGTCCTGACCTACGAGTTTGAAAATGTCGATGCCGACGGACTGGACGCGGTCATCAAAGACGGCCAGCTCCCTCAGGGAACAGACCTTCTTCGCATTTCCCAGAACCGCATTTTTGAGAAGGATTTTTTGGCCAAAAAAGCTGGCGTGCAAGTCGCCCCCTACAAAGTCGTCACATCTAGCCTAGACCTAGAAGGTTTGGACCTTAGTAAAAACTACGTCTTGAAAACAGCCACTGGGGGCTATGATGGACATGGTCAGAAGGTCATTCGAGAAGGGGTGGACTTGGTAGAGGCTAGTCAGTTAGCCAACTCTACCGAGTGTGTATTGGAAGAGTTTGTGAATTTCGACCTGGAAATTTCCGTCCTTGTGTCTGGGAATGGCTCCGACTACACAGTCTTTCCTGTGCAGGAAAACATCCACCGCAATAATATTCTTTACAAAACTATCGTGCCAGCCCGTATTTCAGATGAACTAGCTGAAAAAGCCAAAACAATGGCCTTGCAAATAGCAGATAAACTTCAATTAGCAGGCACCCTTTGTGTTGAAATGTTTGTGGCAGGGCAGGAAATTCTTGTGAATGAGATTGCCCCTCGACCACACAATTCAGGACACTATTCTATTGAAGCTTGTAATTTTTCACAGTTTGATACCCATATCCGAGGCATTTTAGGGGAACCTCTACCCCCTATCCGTCTGCTTTCCCCAGCAGTTATGATCAACGTCCTCGGACAAGACATGGAAGCAATCCAAACCTTTCTTCAAGAAAACCCTACCGCCCATCCCCACTTTTATGGTAAACTAGAAGCGAAGCACAATCGCAAAATGGGACATGTGACGGTGTTGGAAGCTAAAAACTAAGAAAAGAGAGTGGTGGATTTGAAAAAAGTATTTATATCCCATAGTAGCTCTGATAAAGAGCACTATGTTAGACCGTTAGTTAATCGTTTATTAAAAACCCTAGGTGAAGATAAGCTAGTATATGATGAATTAACCTTTGAGGCTGGTGGTAAAACTATAGATGCAATTAGAAGTTCGTTAGACGACACAGATTTATTTGTTTTGTTGATTTCCGAAGCAGCCCTAAAGTCTGATTGGGTTAAGCAGGAAATAACTTGGGCAGAAGAACTGAATGAGAATTATGGAACTGTACAAAAAGTATTACCAGTTATTATTGATAATAGAATACGGCATGATAATGAAGAGATTCCTGATTGGTTAAGAGCATATAATTTAAAACCGGTATTTTCTCCGGGTAAATTATCAAGGATGATACTGTCAAAAGTTAAGCAACTAACGTGGTCTCAAAGTAGATTTTTAGAGAAAAAAAACAATCTATTTGTCGGTCGTAATTCTGAGATGGAAAGTTTTGAAAATCGTATAAATGATCCTATGGTTGATAGGACAAATTTTATCATAGCTTCTGGTATGTATTCTGTCGGAAGGAGGAGTTTTTTAAAACAAGCACTTCAAAAGTCAGGCATTATTAAAAAATCTGAAACCATACCGATAATAATTTTAGACGGACACCAGAGTATAGAAGACTTTATTAAAGAAGTTGCTAATCTTATAGATGACACCCCTACTCCAAATTTAATGGAGTTAGAACTTGATTTAAAAATAGAATTAGCCAAAGACTTACTTTTGCAATTGACTTGTGAACTAAAAGAAAAATTATTTATAGATGATAGGGGGGCCATAGTAACTCATACCGGTGATATTGCACCTTGGTTTAAGACCCTAGTTGAACGCTTTGAAGAACTAGAAATCACGAATGTATCTGTTTGTATTTTGAGTGGTCCCAGACCTCGAGGAATCCATTCGATGAGAAATGTTTACCATATACATCTAGATTTGCTTAGTTACCGAGATAGGATTAAATTGTTAAACCGATATAGTTTGTTGAACGAAATGGAACTAACTAAGTCGGAACTGGGTGATATGACGGATATTTTTTCAGGGTTTCCAAAAGAAATATTTTTTGCTATTGATATTATACTGCAAGAGGGAAAAGAATATTTTTATAAGAATATTCATTTAGTATCTGACTATTCAGACAATCAGACTCAATCTATCATTGAATTGTTTAAGTATTCAGGTAGCGATGAAAAAATACTAAAAATCATTTCTAAATTTAATTTTATGAATTTGGAAACATTAGAGGCTATTGGACAATATGCAAAAATTGATCAGATTAGCAATGAAATTGAAAAATACTTTAGACATGGAATATTAAATCAAATTGGAATTGACGGTGAGTATATTGCACTAAATTCAGCAGTAAAGAATTACTTTGAACGACAAATTCATTTAGATTCTGAAATTCAGGAAGCGATTTCTAAGTTTGTCGAATCCATAGATCTCACCGAATTGGATATTGATTTGTCTGATGAAATGTTTATTATGCAAGAAAAATTAAAATCAGGAAATCGGGTTCCAATTGATAAGATGATACCTTCTTATTACTTGAAAACAATGAAGTATCTTTATGACAATAGAAAGAACATTGAAGTTGTAAAATTTGCTGACACAGTTTTAGAATCTAGTAATATTTTAGATAGCTATATCCGGGATGAAATAATGTTTTTCTTATGTAGCTCCTTAGCTCGTTTAAAACAAGAACGTTTTAAATATGAGGCTCAATATTTTAATGGTTTCAAACGAAATTTCTTATTTGGATTCTTTTACAGACAAATTGGGAATTATCAACTAGCTATTGAAAACTTTAATAAGGTTCTTCAAGTAAATCCCAATTATTCACAAGCAAAGCGAGAGTTAGTTTTACTGTATAATAAAATCGGTGAATATGAAAAGGCATTCGCTATGGCAAGAGATAATTACGAAAATAACCGAAGTAATCCATATCATATCCAGGCTTACTTCCAAAGTGTTTTAAACCAATCGGATGATAAATTAGCACCCGATATCAAAAAGGAAATACTAATTCGTTTGCTAAATGACTTTGAAAAATTAACGTCACCTTCTGCTAGAAATATGTATTTGATTTCTAAAGCAAAGTATCATATGGAAATTGATAAAGATTTGAATAAAGTGCAAAGTGTTCTCGATAAGGCTTTGTCTGAATTTGGGAATGACGACACATATTTGTTGCTGTTTCAAGTTGATTTTTTCGAGAAAAAACGTGATATAGACGGTTTGATTAACACAAAAATGCAGATGCAAAAAGAAGGTTTTGATAAAAAAGAGAGTAATTACTATAATGATTTCTTGAAGTCGATAATATTTATAGACGCACTCAAAAAAAATGAAATGGCATGGAGGCAAAGTCTATCTAAAATGACGGTTACTGATAATGCTAAAAATAATATAAAAGAACGTGCAGAGTTGTTGATGAGTTAAATTTAAGGAGCAAAAATGATCAATCGTTATTCCCGCCCAGAGATGGCGGCTATTTGGAGTGAAGAGAACAAGTACAAGGCTTGGTTGGAGGTGG
>ERZ650312.731-NODE-731-length-18466-cov-5.984955_pt1 | contig 18466 bp, 17 predicted proteins | sample MGYA00376248_ERZ650312 | MGnify/ENA primary metagenome ERZ650312 (study PRJEB26733, sample SAMN07839316) | wastewater metagenome | biome: urban; feature: wastewater treatment plant; material: waste water | place: USA: North Carolina | collected 2016-07-28 ... | reverse complement strand
CTCAACTTGTTTGAGGCCGGAATTGTAGCTGAAAGTTTTGGGGTTGTCAAGGGGGGTTGGGAAAAATTATTGTTCGATATTTAAAATTTCTGCATATCCACTCTCTGGGTATATCCTAATAGTGGCTGTTTTGCCGGTATCGGCAGTAAATGTTATATCGCATTCTTTTGTAATTCTAAAGAAATAGGCATTTTTATTATCTAATGCACTAATTCCTCCATAAGGTCGGCCTTTTTCATCAAAAACTATTCTGGCTTTAGACGGGCTAATACTCTCTTGATTGCAATTTTTAGTCGCGATATCTACTATTCCGTATTTTGCAGTTAAGTCAAAATTCTCATTATTGTATTCGTTTTCGTTTTTATAGCCGATTTCCGTAGGAAGTCTATGCGCCATCACTTCTCCGGTAAGCGGATCTCTTGCTGTCTCTAAAGTCGGTACATAATCAAAGTTACCACCCCTATTTTTATCGCTAAAAATAACATAAAGCATATGTTTAGAGTTTTGCCTAAACCATATTTGCCATCTTGAGTAGAACCATCTACCGTTCGGACCTTTTTTGTTAATATGGAGATTATATGTGTTGTCTTTCGGATCAAACTTGTTATCGCTCATTGCTAGATGCTGTGTGTATCTGATATGCTCCAAAACCTGCAAAGTTGCTAGATGAAGTCTATCGTCGTCTTTATTTGCGAACTTTAAAACAGCCGCAAAAATAGCAATAAGGACAATAACCAAAACAATTTCCATATAGGTAAAGGCTTTTCGCACATTTTATCCAAGCGGTTTAATTTATTGAGGTGAAGTCTGATTGTCGCAAAAAAAAGTTTAAAAGGGCGGAAAGGGGAGAGGACAATCCGCCCGGAGTGTCTTGGTAAAAGCTAGGAACTAAATATCTTCCGCTTTTTTGACATCATAAAGAATATCTTCCCATGGATGTCTATACATCGGCATTGCAAGCCGTTTCTCGTCAAGCACGTGCCCGATGAAGCCTATGCATCTACCTAGTACGAAGAATGCGTTTAGGGCACCGGCTTCGATGAATATATCCATCTCTTCATCTGAGTAGCCAAGCGCCCTCCACATATCTATCATAAGTACACCGATAGTACCGTCAACGTTTAGTATCAGATTGTCTTTTTTACTGGTCGTTAGTTTTTCAACTTCTAGCGCATAATCAAGAAGCGGACTTGACGGGAAGTGCTCGCCTACATATTTTTTTAGTCCCGAAACCCTAAGGTCTGGATTTCTTACCGATTTGATTCTGTGTCCGATACCCGGAATCGGGATACCTTGCTTTTTCATATACTCTATAAATTCGGACGGGCTTAGACCGTTGTCGTAGCCGTATTTGAAATATTTTGCCGCACCGTCTATCGCACCGCCGAATCTTGGTCCAATAGTAAGAAGGCCGGAAACAACCGAACTGATAACATCTTTGCCGGCTCTTGCCGTAACCCTAGCATTATGTGCGCCGGATACTGCCGGACCATGGTCCGCTACAGTTTTAACAACTGTTTCGATGAAGTTTGTAGCCCATTTTGGATATCTCTTTTTGAACCACAAAAGACTCATAACATCGCCGATACTAAAACCGGTGTCCGGTGTCGCAACACTAGAAATCGGATAACCGGCATAAGTCGCCTCGTCGCCTCTATCGTCAGAGATAGTACAAATAAAGTTTTTCGCTTTTCTGGAAGATGGTAACTTATTTAGCGTCGGCTCCTCTATTTCGCCTATCACTCCGTCATTTCTTAGTTTTGCATATACCTCTTTGATTTTTGCAGGTAGGTCGTTGAAGCTCTCAGGGACGAATATACCCGCATCTGCCATAGCTTTGTTTTTTGAAGCCGCAGTCTCGGCATCGGCGTTAGCGCTAGCGCCCGCATGACCGAACTGTACGCCTGAGCTAAAGTGTTTTGCTATCGTGCCTATGCACCATGCGATGATAGGTTTTTTGATTTTGCCGCTTTTGATCGCCTCTATCACTTTGTACTCTTCGGTACCGCCGACTTCGCCTAGAAGTACCATATATTTAACCGCCGGATTGCTCTCCATTCTAAGAAGGTTGTCGATAAATACGCTTCCCACAAATCTATCGCCGCCTATCGCAACACCTTCTGCAATACCGTCTGCATTGATAGAGATGATGTTTGAAAGCTCATTAAATAGACCGCCCGAACGAGTCACAAGACCGCATGAACCTGCACGATGAAGCTTTGAGTTGATGATGTTTTCGATAGTACCGCCGACATTTGCTATTTTGAATGCACCAGGAGCGATACCGCCGACCGTTGCAGGCCCTATAACAACAATACCTGCATCTTTTGCGGCTTGGTTCATCTTTCTCGCCATTCTCTCAGGAATACCCTCAGCCGTTACCATGATGGTTTTGAACTGTTTGCCCATCTCGATGGCTTCCATGGTAACGTCATACGCCGTTCTAAACGAAGCGAAGTTAAGAAGTACGTCCGCATTCGGGCAAGCCGCTACTGCTTCTTTCGTATTTTTGTAAAGCGAAATCATAATTTCATCGGCGCCCCAAAAGAACTTGTCAAACTTGTCTTCTGACGATGGGGCTACGATAGCCGCAACAGATGGAGTTTTGCGTCCGATTACGTAGTCATAATCGAGCATTCTTTGAATTGCGCTTTTGTTGTTGTTCCAAAAAATCGCTTGTGTTTCTTTTGTAAATAGTGCACTCATCTTATTCCCCTTACTTCTCTAGCGCCATTCTAACGATGTCGGTAACATGCGTCTCAGGCCCGTAAACTTCTATGTAAAGCCCTAGTCTATCAGCCGCTTCTTTGATGTCTTTTAGACCTTTTTCAAAGTTTGGTCCGCCACGTCTTACATATATTCTAGTGCCCACGGCTTTCATTTTGTCGGCGTATTTTTCAAACGCTTGGATAATCCCCGTAAATGTTTTTGCAACATCCGTGAAGTTTGCTATTGCGCCGCCGATGATAAGAATCTTATCTCTGCCTTTTGCATCTTTTTCTCTTGTCATCAAATCAAGTACGGTGGAGGCGTAAAACTCGGTCTCACCAGTCGTAGGTCCGCCGGAATATTCTCCGTAGTTTGCAAGGTCTTCGACATTGCCGCTGAGATCTGCGATAGTATCGGCATACACGACCGATGCGCCGCCGCCCGCAACCATAGTCCAAATACGACCTTTCGGATTTAAAACAGTAAGCTTGAGTGATGCGCCTGATTTTGCGTCGGCTTCGGCTATCGCTTTTTCTTCGGGAGATTGGTCTTCCATACCAAACGCCGTAGGGTACTCGACGTCGCCCCACGTCTCTCTCATCATGAAGCCAGCAGTGTCGTCAAGTCTTGCTACAAGGTCGAGGAGTTCGCACTTGTCGCCTTGCATAACTATCGGGTTAATCTCAAGGTATGCAAAGTTCATATCTCTATAGAATTTGAAAAACGATACCGCAAAGTCGCCGAATGATTTTTTGTCTTTGATATCGGCAGGAATCGCAGCCCTTACTTTGGCTTCCATTTCTGCGTCAGACATCGTGATAGGCACGGCTACTTCTACGACTTTTTCATCCCACCCCTCTTCAACTTCCATGCCGCCCTCGGCAGACATATAAAGAACGTCGTCTTCGCCAACAACGGTAGCGGAGATATAGTACTCTTCCTCTTGGCTATGCGGCGTGAAAGGCTCAACTATAAAATGGGTAAGTGTTCCGTGCTGACCGGTAAGAAGGGTAGTCTCGCATTTTGTTTTTTCGTCTATCCAAGACGCCGCTTTATCCAAGCTAACATCGCCCGGCTTTTGGTCTTTGAACAAAACAAGATTGTTTTTCCCTCTTTTACCAAACAGCATATCCGGCTTCGCAACAAGAGCTTTTGAATTTAACCACTCATACCCAGCCTCTTTAGCTTTTGCTTTTAATTCGTCACCGGAAGTAACAAGTACACTCTCAAAACCGTATTTGAAATTTGAAAAATACCTGTCCCACACTTTGGCAAAGAGTGCTTTGCCGTCATACTCTCTAATAGCTCGTTGCGCCATAGACCTCTCCTCTACTGATTTATCAAATTGTAACATCTTTCAAAGAGAAAAAAATTAAAAAGGTAATTTTTGAATTTATTTGAACTATAAAACGTTTACTTTAGTAACATAATAGACTGCGACTTCAACCTCACTGTATACAATCGAAACTTTTTTACCGTTAGGTGTCGGTTTTTTGGTTAATGTATATTCATTGCCATGATTTATCCCGTAAAACTTGAGCCTCAAAGCCATCTCAGGATCTAGCGTATTGCAACTCGCCACACCCATACCCCTCAATGAATCGGCAAGTTCTTTTGCTATTTGGTAGTTATAGGCAAAGTGCTTCTGCGGTTGATTGGTAAGCATATACAGTGGGCGATTAGCAAAAGAGGATACGAAAAAAAGTGACAAGAATAGAAAAACAGCCCAAAAGCCGATATCGTACAATTTTTTATTTTTTCTTATCCGAACTCGGTAAGACGAGAAAAATATCCGCACCATAAAAGGGATGGCAATCACGACAAACGGAGCAAAGTCGTGCAAATAGATTCTCTGCCTAAGAGAGAGGATAAGAGAGAAAATCAGCGCCCAAAAAGAGATATACCACTCTATGCTCCTATCATTCGTCGGAGTCTTGTATAGCGAGAAAACAAAATAAAAAAACAAAAACGGTGAAAAAATGAGAGCATAAACACCAATCGTATCGAGCAGATAGCCCCTAGGCTTGCCCCCATCGTCAAAACCGAAAAACCCCATGGACACACCAAATAAAACGACCGACAACGCAATCAAAAAATTATCTTTTTGAGAGATTGCATAAAAAATGAGAGCCAAAAATAAAACAGCAAACGCACCGTCGGTAAAACTCAAGACACCCAAAAAAGCAAAAGCCGCAAAACGGCGCTTGTATTTGTAGAGCAAAACAAACAGAATGGTTCCAAAGATGATAATACCCGACTTTCCGACGAGAAGAGCCGATAGATTAGCGGCAGGGAGAAGGCAAAATACAATAACGGAGAGATTGATATCCTCTTGTTTTTTGAGGATTGTTTTAGAGAGGAGGTAAAATAAAACAACATTAATAAAATGCAGGAGGATAAAAAAAATCCTAAGCCCAAAATCATCCTGTCCAAAAATAGAACAAAAAAACCTTATTATCAAGGAAAGGTAGCTATTTTGATTAAAAAATATATCGGCCTCAAAATGGCTGATAGACAAAAAAGACGGGTATGCGAGCAGTAAAACAACGTACGTCGTCACAAAAGCCGACAAAAAGTAAAAACTGCCCAGACGCTTAATCATTTTTGCCTACCGCTTTGGCAAACCGAACCTATTTTAGTCCAGTTTTAAAAAATTTTCGAATATCTTATGTCCATATTCGGAGAGGATGGATTCTGGGTGAAATTGTACTCCGTATATCTTTTTACCCTCTATCTCTAGTGCCATAATCTCTTTGTCGTCGGCACTATAAGCTGTCGGTTTGATATCTTTTGTCAAACTATCCTTGTTTACGATTAGAGAGTGATACCTTGTGGCGGTAAACTCTTTTGGAATATCCTTGAAAATAGGAGTTTCGGCACATATTTGCATTTTTGAAGTCTTGCCGTGCATCATATTTTCGGCTCTCTCGACTTTTGCCCCAAAAGCTTGCCCGATAGCCTGATGGCCTAGACAAATGCCTAGTATCGGGATTTTTCCGCCAAGTTTTTCGATAACCTTCAAAATAACGCCTGCATCGTCAGGGGTAGACGGCCCCGGTGAGATTATGATTTTTTCAGGATGTAGCGCCTCTATCTCATCAACACTCATCTCATCGTTTCTGATTATTTTTAAATCTGCCCCAAGCTCTCTAAAGTATTGGACAATATTGTATGTAAAACTATCATAGTTGTCTATCATCAAAATCATCTAGCTCTCCTCAAAACCTCTTAGCATCTTAATCTCCTCCGCCCATATCGCATCATTTGGGGTCTCTAAAATAAGCGGAATACCGTTAAATCTGGAATCTTTCATAATCATCTTAAAGCACTCGATACCGATACTCCCCTCTCCCAGACTGTCATGTCTGTCAAGCTTAGAGCCGAGTCCGCCCTTTGAGTCATTGATATGCATTCCCCTAAGATACGAAAAGCCGACAGTCCGCTCAAACTCGGCAAAAGTAGCCTCAAAGCCATTCACATCCCTAAGCTCGTATCCGGCGGCAAACGTATGACAGGTATCCAAACATACGCCGACCCTTTTTTTATCGTCGGTCAGCTCGATGAGTCTTGATAGATGTTCAAATCTATACCCCATATTACTCCCCTGTCCTGCCGTATTCTCAATCACCAAAACAACCTCTTTGGTAACGGCAATAGTCTCATTCATCGCTTCGGCTATCAGCTTTAGACAGTCGTCTTCGGAGATTTTTCTAAGATGGCTTCCGGGGTGAAAATTTAGGAGTTTTAGCCCCAGCTCCTCTGCACGTCTCGCCTCATCCAAAAAAGCCGCTTTTGATTTCTCTCTTGCCTCTTCTTCCGGAGAACCCAAATTGATCAGATAACCGTCGTGCGCCAAAACCGAGTCTGCGTCAAAACCGCAATCTTGCATATTTTTTCTAAACGTATCTATTGTCTTGTCGTCATAGTCTTTTGCATTCCACTGTTTTTGGTTTTTCAAAAACAGGGCAAAAGCGTTGGCGCCAATATTTTTTGCATTCAACGGAGCATTAAAAACACCGCCCGATGCGCTAACGTGTGCCCCTATAAGTTTTTTATTTTTCATCCACAAACCTTATAAAAAAACGAAAATTCCCGTCGCCGTTTAAAAAAAGGATAGAATCGCTATCTTTTTTGTATGTAAAAAGGTGCCGTTCTCCATCTTTCCCGACCTGCACAAAGCCATTCTGAATTTTTGTCAAACTCGCATCAAGCCTCATCTCTCTGCCGGAGAGCATATCGTCTATGGCACCATTATACAAAGTGGTTTGAACATATTTTGAGGCAAACTCCTCTTCGCCGATACAACCGCTCTGAGTACAAACTCTGCCGTCTTTTTCTATGCTAAACACGGGGGTACCCAAAGAGTAGACCTCTAATTTCTTTTTGTCGCCGAAATCATCCAAAAATCCAAAATCGGCAAATTTTAGTCTTCCTGCATCTATCTCGACATAGACTGCTCTTGAGGCCTCGGCACTTTTTTGAGCACACCCAAAAAGCAAAAATGCCGTAATAGGTAAAAATACGGCAACACTCAGTATCCCTCTAATTGCTAGCCTTTTTTGCCAGTGCCGCCCTCACCTTCTCCTCTACGTCTGATAGACTCTCAAAAGGCTTTAATATGTAGCTGTCTGCCCCCTGTCTGTGGCTCGATAAAACTCTATCAAGGGTAGAATAGGCCGTCATCATTATCACTACAGCGGACTGGTCTATAGATTTTATCTTCTCTAATACGGCGATTCCATCCATTTGGGGCATCATAATATCCAGAAGTACGACATCCGGTTTTGAAGTGCTAAAACTTGAGAGGGCAACCTCCGGATTGTTATACACGGAGACCGAAAACTCTTTTGTCTTTGTGAACCATTTTTCAAGCATTGTAGTTATTTGCGGTTCGTCATCAACAAGCATTAGCTTTATCATTTTTTACCCTCACTAAAAAGTTCTTTAATTGCCATTTTCATAAGTTGTCCGGTCTTTTCCGCCACAATCGCATCCAACGTCTCCCCGACACCTATACTTGCATTTTCTATGGCTTTTACTTTCTCTTCAACCTCTTTTTTGCTGCATGCAATAGCATTTCCCTGTCCACACTTTTGCGCAAGTTCATTTGCATACGTATGGACTATTGAGTGCGGTTTTTCAAGTTTTGGGTAGCTCGGCATCTCTCCAAACTGTTTTTTTCCTATGCCACCTTCGTACCATTTTCCGAGTCTGCAACTATGGTGATCTACACATCCAAATTGCTCAATTTGCCCGAACAAATATGCATATAGATTATTTTTGTAGATAACGTGGTCTATTTTTGCCAAATTCACAAATACATGATTTGATATGTCAAGAGTCTCGAATACTGCCCTCGACGCATTCTTTTGGAATCCGTCAAGTTTATCGGAGAATTTATCGACGTTTATTTTTGTCTCGGAGACTATGTCGCTAATCTCCTCTGTACTTTTTTGGGTATCGCTAATCTCCTGTTGCATTGTTTGCACTACTATCGCTATCTCTTTTGTTGCTTTTTGGGTTTTTTCGGCCAATTTTCCGACCTCACTAGCAACGACCGCAAACCCCCTCCCCTGCTCTCCGGCTCTTGCTGCCTCAATTGCCGCATTCAGAGCAAGGAGATTCGTCTGCTCTGCGATATCTTTTATGAGCATTATTACACTTGAGATTTCATTGCTTCTATCGACCAAAGAACTCATCATCGAATTTGCACCGCTCATCAAATCAAACAACTCATCCATGCCGGAGACTATTGTTTTTAGTATGTCCATACCATACATCGAGCTCTCTGCGGTATCTTTGGACTGCTCAATCATAACCTCAAATTTTGCCAACATATCTGCGAATGCTTTTTGAGTGCTAGAGAGGGCGTTTTTGATGCTTTGTTGGTGCATAGAGATAAGCTCATCGTCGTTTTTGAGGTTGTTATCCTTGCGTGAGAGTGCAACGGCCAATGTTCCGTCCGATAATCGCTTGGTTTTTACGACCGCTTCACACGTCTCATCCTCGATGACTTTTGTGCCGGCGAATAGATCCGATTTGAATTTATGGAGTTTTGATGGAAACTCTGCACACTCCCCGTTTTCAAACAGGATCTCTCCACGCTCGCTAATTACATATAGCCCCTCGTCTACACTAAAGCCGACTATCTCTTTATAAAAAGCCAACTCTTTTTTTAGCTGTTCAATATCCTGCTTATAGCGCTCAACCCCGCTATCGGTATTTTTTGACGAAAAAAACATATTAATTAAACTCCAAGCTGTTTTTTCGGTAGCTCTATCTTAAAGACCGCTCCACCGTCAATGTTATAGGCGCTAATGCCACCCTCATGTGCTTCTACTATCGAATGGGCAATATTAAGACCCACGCCCATCCCGCTTTGAGGTTTTGAACTTTTGAATATCTCAAAAATATGAGGGAGAATTGAGTCGTCAATCCCTCCGGCGTTGTCTTTGAAGTAAACTTCGATTTTATCCAATGTTTCTGAAACTTCTACATCTATAAAACGGCTTTCAAACGGGAGTTTGGAGCTTGAAAATTCGTCTAACGCATTATTCAAAAGAACTATCCATACCTGTTCCAATCTTTGAGGCATAGCTGTGACAATGACGCTCTCTTTGTTTTTGTCCATATCTATATCAAAAACCTTGCCGTTAATTCTCAAATTACATATCTGCTTGGCACGGTTATAGACCATTCTAAGTGAATATATAATGGTGGTATAGATATTTATCTCCCGTTTTTTATCCCCGCTGACTCCGGCGATCTCTCTCATTGACTCTACAATGTTGGAAACCCTTTTGATTCCATCTTCCATCGTCTCACAAGACGATAAAAACTCATCTTTTAGCGGCGAATCGCAACCGTCACCCAAATCCATTTTTAAAATCTCAAGGGTTCCCTTGATATAAGTCAGGGGAGTATTGATCTCGTGAGTGATTCCTGCGGCTAGCTTCCCTATGGAGCTTAGCTTGATATTATTTATCTGCTGCTCCCTCATCATCTCTAACTCTGTAATATCTACAAAACTAAAAATGTTATATTGTCTGGACAAAAACATCTTGTCGCTGACGGTACTCACCCTGACGGCAAAAAGCCTCTCATCGCCTTTTGGATCTTTGATAGCCACCTTACGCTGTTTTTTATCTCCGGAAGTAAGCATCGCCTTGAATGCTCTAAATCTCTCTCTGTGATCGTCGCCCCTAAAGTCTCTTTTTGAGAGGTAGCCGTCCCGCTCCAAAAAGCTATTGCAAATCGCCCCGCCCGTATCGTAAAACTCGTGGATATTATCTATTTGTAGCATATCTAGCATCGCTTTGTTGGCTATTCTTATCTCAAACTTGTCATCAGTGGCTATGATAAGCGATTCATCGGCATTAAAAATAGACTCAAAGTTGTTCTCATTCATCCCTTGAAGTCCGGTAATATCATATGATATCCCCAAAAACTCAACAATATCGCCGGTTGAATCCAAAATAGGGACAAAAGTCGCATCGGTAAAAAAGCTTTCACCCTCTTTTGTTATATTCTCGATTATCCCTTTCCATATCTCTTTTTTGCTAAGCGTTTTTTGCACCGAGCGGATTACCGATTTTGGCATATCCGGATGTTTGAAGTCGGTGTAGTATCTCCCGACGGCTTCTTTTGGCTCATACCCGGTAGCCCTACAAAACTCCTCATTTACATATGTTATTTTTCCGGTACTGTCGCCTATCGTAAATATTGCAGCCGCATCCATCGCTTTTTTATACTCTTCAAGTAGCTTCCTGTTCTCTTCAAGGGTTTTTTTGACCTCCAAAGTGCCCTGAAACTCTTTTAAAAACTTCTCAAGCCTTTTTAGATCCACCGGCTTTGGGAGATATTTGTCTACGGCTATCTCTATAGCCTCAACCAAATACTCTTTGTCGTCCACTGCGGTAGTAAGTACGATAAACGTATCAGGGTTTATTTTTTTAATCTCTCTGCTCATCTCAAGGCCGTTCATATTCGGCATAACAACATCAGAGACTACAAACGGGGGGGAGTATTTGGCAAACATCTCAAGCCCCTCTTTGCCGTCCGAGGCCGTGTACACTTCAGACGTAAACCTAAGGAGAAAAGATTTTAAAACTTCTGTTATAAAAGAGCTGTCATCAACTACCAAGACAGCAAAGGGAACAGGGCTACTTATCTTTGAGCTCGACATATTCCGGATCGTCTTTCGGCGTTATCTTGCCTACTTCCAATATCTTATCTACCGGTACGGTGACACTCATCTCGTTAAAGGTAATCGTTAGTTCTTGCGGATTTAATTCGACATTAGGCGTTTCGGCTTTTATTTTTTCGACAAAATCCGCTTTTGATATATCCATCCCTTTTTTGACGACACCTTCCGGATCTTTAGCCGACTCCACTATAGGGGTGACGACTTCGTTGAATGCTTTTAGGTCAAACGGTTTCGGAACAAAACCGTCAACTCCGATCTCCAAAAAAGCCTCTTTGGCGTTTTGACCTAAAAACTCGGATATAACAACTATTTTTAGCTTTTTAAACTCTCCGCTACCCCTTAGCGCCTTGCACAACTCCAATCCGCTCAGTACCGGCATATTTAAATCCGTAAATAAAAGAGCTATGTCGGTATTTGCTTTGGCCGCATTTAACGCATGTTCGCCGTCTGAGGCCTCCAATATATCACTAACACCCATCTTTTTTAGATTGGTCTTAATGATTTTCCTCATAATTTGGCTATCTTCGGCAATCAACACTCTCATCTAGCTACCTCGCCGCTATAGGCACCTATCTCTAAAGAAGGCACCCCTATATAATATCCTTGTGAGTAGTCTATCTCCATTTCCTTTACTATTTGCTGTATTTTTGCCGAATGTACAAACTCTGCAGCAGTTTTTGCCCCTATGCTGTTTGCAAAACCCATAATGGCACGGACTATTTTTTGGCTAACATCGCACGTATCGAGATTTTTTATAAATCCACCGTCTATTTTTATCAGATCCACATCAAGCTCCAACAATCTTCTAAAATTAGAGTGCTCCGTCCCGAAGTCGTCTACCGATATTTTGCAACCGAGCTTTTTTATCTCTTTGAGGGCACCTATGCAACCTGTCGCCACATCGGTGCTAATCCCTTCCAAAAGTTCAAAATATACTCTAAAAGGCTCAATTTTATTTAATTCTAGCTTTTTTTCTATATAAGTTACAAATTTTTTATCCAACAAATCCTGTTCTGTGATATTAACCGAAAAAGAGTGTTTGGTTTTTGCAAACTTTCTAAAGGTATCGGAGATAGCTATTCTGGTGATTGCCCCTAGCATCCCGCACTCTTTTGCCGCCTCCAGAAACTCCATTGGCATCACTATTTTATTGTCGTACCTTAGCCTGATTAGAGACTCGAACTTGTCAATATCTCCCGTTTTGTTATTTAGCATAGGCTGATAGTAAGCCACAAGCCTCTCCTCTGCCATAGCGTCTTTTAATTTCGATTGCCAAAAAAATATCCTGCCGAGTTTTTTTTCAAGCTCAGAATTTGGCGAATAGACCCTAAACCTTGCCTTATCGGCTCTGGCCTGCATAAGTGCCGTAGATGCCTCTTTTATAAGTATCTCTCCGCTCCCAAATGATATCCCGGAGCTAAAAGAGACCCTGATATCAAACCCTCCGGCATGTATAGGAGCCAATGTCAAATAGCCCTCTATCTGTGTTAGCATCTCTGCTAAATGGTGAACCTTGCCGCCTTTTAGCAAGATTATAAACTCGTCTCCATGGTATCTATATAGCTTGCCGTTTTTGGGAATGTTTTTTTTGATAACGTTGCAAAATTCGCACAGTAGAGTATCGCCGATATCTATCCCGTATGTAGCATTCACACCGGAAAATCTATCTATATTTATTAATGCCAACACACTTTTTGCATCGGTTTTTGAGAACTCTTTTTTTAGGGCGTACACGTTACGGAGTTTTGTAAGCGGATCAATTTTTTTTCGGTTTGATGCCAAACTAAGTACGGTTGCGGCACCGTTTAGTATGTCGGTAGCTTTTTTTCTGAGAAGCACCTTAAAACCCTTAAAAGCTCATTTGCCCTATATTAGCAACTAAACCCTTACGGTTACAGGTGGATTAAAGTAGCCCCGAAACCACCCATCGAAATCGGAGCATCCTCTATATAGGCAACGCTTGGATGTTTTTTTAGATACTCCCTCACTGCCGCTGCAAGCTTTCCGGAACCGATTCCGTGATAGACTAGTATCTCCTCAAAACCGGCCAACAAAGAATCGGAAATAAATCTGTCAAGCTCTTCAATCCCCTCTTCAACCCTGTATCCGTGCAAATCCAATTTGATTCCGGCGGTTTGCGGCTTTTGGACGGCCAATTTTGGGGCTTTTTTGGGGAGTTTTTTCGGTTTTTCGCCCTTTTTTGCCTCTCTAAAAAAAAGTGTTTTGTCTATTTTTATCCGCTTTCCATCCACGACAAACAAAATATTTGCGCCGATAGACTCAATCTGCCCCGGCATCCCCCTATAGACGGCATATTCACCGACATCAAAGCGCTCCTCTTTTGTCTCCTTTTGAACAGATGATGCCGTTTTGTACTTTTCGTTCGCAGAGTTTAACAGCCTGTGGATATCTTTTTGCTCTTTTTGTTTTGCCGCCTCTTTTGCCCCCTCTATTGCCTCTTTAAAACTTTTTTCAAGCTCAAATCTGAGTTTTTGAGCGGCCTTTTGTTCCCTCTCTTTCTCCTCTTCAAACCTCAGTTTTGCAAGTTTTAACTTCTCTTTTTGCTCGTCCAGAGCTTTTAATTCAAGATTTAGCCTATCCTGAAGAAGATACCCTTTTTCTATCAGGTCGGAGAGTTTTTCTTTATCTTCACCGTATGCGGTTTTTGCCTTCTCTATCATATTTTTGGGGATTCCATACTTAAGAGCGGTCTCAAATGCGTAGCTTTTCCCTATAATTCCAAACAAAAATTCGTATTTTGGCGACTCTTTTTCCTCGTCATATATGGCTGCTGCAAGCTCTACATCCCTGTTTGACGCCAACATCGAGGCCAGTTTTTTGTGATGGGTTGTAGCTACGACAAAAAAACCTCTGCCGATTAGCTCCTCTATAATCACTTTAAACAAAGCAGCCGCTTCATCACTGTCTGTCCCAAGCTCAATCTCGTCAACCCCCACAAGACCCGGCTTTGAGTTTAGTATAGCTGCAAAATTTCTGATTCTTCCGCTAAATGTTGAGATATTATTTTTTACGTTTTGCGGATCCTCTAAAACGGCTTTTATATTTGCAAACGATGGAACTTGACTTTCATGGGCGTTTACCTGCATCGGAATCATATATTTGGCCAAAAATGAAGCTGACAGGATGGACTTTAAAAGCATCGTTTTCCCACCGGCATTTACACCTGTTATAATGAGTGCTTTTTTGTCCAAAGATAGCGTAAAGCTCTTTGCGCTTTTTTTGTCTAACGCCGGATGGATAAAACTCTTTAGTTTTATCTTTTCACCGCCGACATTTTCTATAAATTCAAAGTCTCCGCTCTTTGCAAATAAAACCCTCGCCTGATAATGATCGAATCTGTCGAATTGTTTGTTTAAAAATCTCAAAAATGGGAGTAACTCAGATAGTAAAGCCGACAACTCTTTGCAGATTTTGTACTCTATCTCCTCTTTTTTTGCCAATCTGTCGTCTAGTTCGCCCCTTAGATTCTCCACGGACAACGGCAGAATATAAAAAAAACCGGCCGGGGTTCTGGAGACTATCCTCCCCTTCATTGCGTTTGCGTATCCAGGGCGCAACAGCAAAAGCTCCAATCCGTCGTAAAAATGGAGCTGCCTGTCCACAAGATACGGAGCCAGTTTCTCATTGTATAGATATTTTGACAACTCTCTGTTTAATGATTTTTTTACCGACTCGATTGATATATTGATACTCAGCAGTTCAGAAAACAGATTTTCGTCAAACTCCCCGCCATCTTTGAACCGCTCAAAAAACCATATAGCCTTCTGAGGTATCTCTATGGAGTTTAGCCACTCTTTTAGCGTGCCTTCAAAACGGAATTTTTTTAGATATACGAAATACCCTATCAGTTTTGAAAATTCATACAAAGACAATCTAGGGAGTATCCCAGATTTTTGTAGTTTTTGGATAGATTCGTCGAGCGGAGATATTTTTTTCGGAGGATAAAAATCGTGCCTTGAAAGCTCTTTTATAAATCTGATATGGACATGTCTATCCCCTTCCAGGTATAGCTCTTTTTCTCTTGCAAAGAAAGATGCGAAAGAGTCTATAAACCCGTCAAGGTCGAGAGAAGATAGGAGCTGTTTCAAATTAAAAGTTATTTACTGATACCCAGTACCGCTTCTAGTTTTTCTTTTAGCACCTGAGGGGTAAAAGGTTTTACGATGTAGTTGTTCACGCCTGCTTTTAGAGCCGTAATAACCTCGGTTTTGCCGCCCTCGGTTGTTACCATGATTATCGGCATATCTACATATTTTTGTTCGGCTCTAACTTTTTTTACTAGCTCCAAACCGTTCATGTTCGGCATATTCCAGTCCGTAATCAATACGCCGATATCTGGAGTCTGACAGAGTAAATCCCAAGCTTGTACGCCGTCTTCGCCTTCCAACAAATCTTTATAGCCAAGATGATTTAGAGTATTTTTTATAATCCTTCTCATAGTTGAGCTGTCGTCTACTACAAGTATCTTCATTCTTTTGAACCCTTTTTTGGTTTTTTATGAGAGAGTTGATCTAATTTTTTGTCGTCGGCATGCTCCATTACAGCTTTTGCATATCCGATGGTTTCCCCGACCGCTATACCTTTTTGAAATACCTCTTCAAGTATTGTCTGGATTCTAAAGGAGGCATTAGATATGACGTTTTCGTCCATATCTTCACGGGCTTGCCTTATAAGCTCTTTGTCTTCTTTGTTCACTCGACGCTCCCCTTTTTTCGTGTGCGAAATCGAATTACGTGATAATACCGTAATTATATAGTAATTATTCCTTAATTCCTACCGATTATCCCAAAGATGTTACAATAAGGGATAATAAAATGTTATCGAAAAAAATTAATCGAAAGGGGAGAGTTTATGTTTAAGAAACTACTCGCATCTGCATTGTTTGTACTTTTGGCTTCACAGTCTCTGTTTGGAGATATAAAAACCTACGGGAATCTGGATGAGGCTTTTGCAAAGGCAAAGTCTGAAAATAAAGCTGTTGCGCTTACAGTTGTATCTACCAACTGCCCATGGTGCCACAAGCTTTTAAAGCAAACCGTAAAAGACAAAAAAGTCGAAGAGATGCTAGCCAAAAACTTTATATATGTCGTTTTAAATAAAGATGTAGACCAAATACCGGACGGATATAAAACCAGAATGGTTCCTACAACTTTTTTTATGGATAAAAACGGTCAAAAAACCGCTCAATCTGCGGTAGGCTACTGGGAGGCTGATGACTTTTTGAGCTATCTGAACGATGCTCTCAAAAAAACAAAAAAATAATTTAATCACCTATAGAAATTTACGTTTTTTAAGCCAAAAATATATAGCCACTCCGGTGGCTATGGTCATGGCTAAAACAACATGATAGCCGTGTGTTGTCTTTAGCTCCGGCATATTTTCAAAGTTCATACTAAATATTGATGTAAAAAAAGTCAACGGAATAAAAATAAGCGAGATTCCGGCTAGCTTTTGCATAGCTTCATTCGCTTTATTATCCGTTAGGCCTAGCTGAAGATTGAGAAGGCTCACAGTTTTATCCTGTAAACTCTTACACTCCGCAACAAGGCTTTGCTTGTGCTCTTTTAGATCCAAAAACTCAAATCTAAACTTCTTTTTTACCGATGCCGTAATACTAGTAAAGTATCTGCTGAGGGCGACGGACTCGTTTACGAAAATATGAGATAATCTATTTAGTGAGCGTCTGGCGTAGTAGAGGTTTTTTAGTGTCTCTCTCCTCTCCACGGTCTCTGACAAAATATCCTCTTCAAGTGTCTCCAAAATCATATTGGCTCCATCTAGTGCCTGAATCTGCTGATCTGTCAAAATATCCAAAAACGTATACAATTCAAAGTATAGATTTGTCTTTTTCCCTCGCATCCTCTTGTCAAACTTCATCTCGATATCAAAAGCCGTAGTTTCATCTTTGCAGACTATCGCAAGCTTATTATTGAGGCTAATCAGGGCGACGTTCTCCTCGTAAAAATCCATAAACTCCTCTTTTTCGAGTTTTAGATATTTCAAAATAAGGACTACGCCCTCGCTAAAATCTTCGAAAGACGGCGTCTGTTCAAAAGATGCAATATCTTCAAAAAACGGCTCCGGGAACTCCTCTTTTTTGAGCCAATTCACGAGCAACGGTTTGTTTAATGTCGATATTATTACCTGATGCGACTCCTCGGATAGGATATTCTCCTCTAGCTTGACGAGATTCCCGCTTGCATCTTCATAAGTTACCATCAGTCCACCTCCATTTCAGAGTTTACCTACTCTCTACTCTGTTTCTACCGTTATGCTTTGCCAAATACAAAGCATCATCCGCCCTTTTTATGAGTGAATCCATATTGTCCTCTTCCCCAAAAGAAGACACCCCGAAACTAGCGGTTACCGTAGGCGGCTCAATAAAATTATACTCCGCCAGTACACATCTTAGTTTTTCGGCTTTTGCCGTAGCCTCCTGCGTATTGCATCCCGGCATAAGGAGCATAAACTCCTCGCCGCCCCATCTGGCAAATATATCTACGCTATCGATGCTACCTCTCATCAGTTCCGCTACCGTTACAAGCACATAGTCTCCTGCTTGGTGCCCGTATGTATCGTTTATTTTTTTGAAAAAATCTATATCCAAAATAGCTAATGACAGAGATGTTTTATATCTTCTAGATTTTGATATCTCAGACTCCATCAGATTACCAAATTTCATTCTATTGTATACGCCTGTAAGAGGATCCGTCATAGCCAAAAGCTCCAGATTCTTACTCTCCCTCTCGAGACTTGTTATATCCACAAATGACAGGAGATAGGTATCCTCTCTTTCAAACTTTTCAGCCTTAAGCAAAAAGCTCCCTTCAACTTTCCCCTCGTACCCCTTTTTATATCCGCCCATTACGATACGCATCTCTTTGTCTTCATACTCTATCGCATCTTTAAACCAAGATCTTCGCTCTTCATCCTCGGATACCTCTCTTTGGATAACCAAATCGGCTATGGAGTTGTATTTTTCTCTATATTCGGCAAGGTTTTTGACACCGCAAAACTCAAGAAAACTTTTGTTTGCCTCCATCACATAATCACCGTCTTTTGTAATCACAAGCATCGAATCTTGCATATCCAAAATAGTCTGGAGATAGTTATGCTGGTGTTTTATGGTGTCTTCCATAGTTTTTTGCTCTGTACTATCTCTGGTTATACCGATTAGCCCTATGATATTGCCGTCGCTGTCCTTGAACGGTGATTTTTTTGCACTCAGATATACCGCTTTTTGATCTTTAAAACTAGCCCAATAAGAGCTAGTAACGGTTTTGGCTTTTTCAATGACATCTCTATCCGTATTTCTAAACAGGTTTGCATAATAATCGTCAAACAAATCAAAATCGGTTTTTCCGGCAATCCCCTCTTTTGTCGTTCCGGCAAACTCCGCAAAAGCCTTATTGCAACCGATGTACTTGTAGTCAAGCCCTTTATAAAAAATAAAATCGTCGGTCGCATCCATAAAGTCGTTTAGAAGCTTGATATTTCTTTCGCTCTCTACCGTCTTAGCTTCTAAGTCTT
>ERZ650312.730-NODE-730-length-18472-cov-11.565836_pt1 | contig 18472 bp, 18 predicted proteins | sample MGYA00376248_ERZ650312 | MGnify/ENA primary metagenome ERZ650312 (study PRJEB26733, sample SAMN07839316) | wastewater metagenome | biome: urban; feature: wastewater treatment plant; material: waste water | place: USA: North Carolina | collected 2016-07-28 ... | reverse complement strand
CACTGGGTTATGTATCGCCTTTTGAGTTTGAAGCAATGTACTATGATAAGATTAATCCGTTAGGTCAGGTGGCCTAACTTAAATAAAAAAGTCTCCGACAAACCCGGTATGGTTCATATAACATCAAGTGAGCATAAATTACCCTAATCGGTTGCATCCGTTTTAGTGAAGCCTTTAAACTCTGCAGCATTCACGTTTTTACGCCAATACATAGGTTCAGAATGTTTAGCAAACTCACAGGGCTATTTAAAAATAAAGCCAATCTCGAAGAAATTGCCTATTTAGAAGCACATAAAATTCAATGGGATGCAGAACAAGGCTATATTGTCGATGGTATTATTCTTAACAATCTTTTGGCAGAGCGTTTAAATTATTTATCCAATCGCCGTATGCAGCAGTTTGATGATTTAGCGCAATTGTATTCTATTGCCATGATTATCAATGAAAAAATTGATCTGGAAATTGCGCAAAAGCGTTTTAACACAATGCTTGGCAATACCGAAGATAACCTACTGGAATTTAAATCGATTGTGAAAAAATTGAATGATTATTATCGACAGTTTTTACGTGATCAAAAGTAAAGAGGAGCGTGTATGAAACTTTAAAGCACGCTGTTTTATAAAATTTTGTAATTAAAACGCTGCGATGCAGGATGAAAAAATTACGCAAAACCGTCAATTCATCGTGCTAGTATAAGCCCCATGTTGTTTAGACCCTAAAGCTATATACATGTTCCAACACGAAATTTCCCAACTCAATTTAGCTCAACTGAAAGCTGGCGAAAAACGCTGGATTGGTAATCTACATGGTTCTGCCGCAGCATTATTATTTAAAGAAATTGGTCAGCAGAACCCGCATTTATTTGTGATTGTTGCGCGCAATCAACAACATTTGGCGCAGTTGGAAAGTGAATTAGAATTTTACGGGGTAAAACCGACCATTTTCCCCGATTGGGAAATTTTGCCTTATGACCGCTTATCACCACATCAAGATATTGTGTCGGAGCGTCTGGCGATTTTATCCAATATGCCGCAGCAAGGCGTGTTGCTGGTTTCGGCAACCACTTTGGCACAACGTGTTGCACCAATCTCATGGGTGTTAGGTGAACATTTCGATATTCGTGTTGGGCAAAAGTTTGATTTGGAACAACAAAAACAGCGTTTGGTACAATCAGGCTATCATCTGGTCGATACAGTCTATGATCATGGTGAGTTTGCTGTGCGTGGCAGTATTATGGATATTTATGCTTCGGGACAGGAAGCACCCATCCGTATTGATTTATTTGATGATGAAGTTGAAACCTTAAAGTTTTTTGATCCAGAAACGCAGCGAACCACCGAAAGCTTGCAGAATTTTACGGTTTTACCTGCCAAAGAATTTCCTTTAAAAGAAGGTCGTGCGATTTTCCGTGACCGCTATGCAGAAAGTTTCCCAACAGCAAATCCGAAGAAGAACCCTGTGTATCAGGATGTGCTAGATGGCATTGCATCGCCTGGTTTAGAGTTTTATTTTCCGTTATTTTTCACTCAAGCACAGCTTGAAGGCCAAAATACACTATTTTCATACTTACCAAAGCATTGCATTGTCATTACAGATAAGGCGATCGATGACGGTTTAACTCAATTTTGGAAAGATGTGCTGTATCGTTATGAGGACAGACGTCATAACATCGACCAACCAATTTTACCGCCTGAACAATTATTCCTACAACCGAATCAATTATTAGAACAACTCAATCAATTTGGACGGATGATTGCATCGACTGAAGCTTTTGATCAAAAAGCAGGTGTGGTGAATTTAAGCACCTTAGCTCCACCACGTTTAGCGGTTGATCCAAAACAAGAACAACCCTTTCATGCCGTTAAGCAATATATTGATGCCGCCAATCATCCTGTTTTATTGGTGGCAGAAAGTGCAGGCCGCCGTGAAACGTTAAAAGATGCGTTACGTGCAGTTTTAGGTGAAATTCCACAAGTTGAGAGTTTTGAGGCCTTTCAGCAGTCTTTACAAGCCATTGCGATTACCAATGCGCCTTTAGACCGCGGCTTGGTCATTCAGGACCAATTGAGTGTGATCTCAGAAAATCAGCTGTATGAACATCGCGTGGTGCAGCGCCGTCGTAAACGTCAGCAGGAAGTTTCAGAAGAGTTTTTAATTCGTAGTTTGACCGAGTTAAGCATTGGCGCACCTGTGGTACATATTGATTATGGTGTAGGTCGTTATGCAGGTTTAATTACTTTAAATATTGATGAGCAAGAACATGAGTTTTTACAACTCGATTATGCCGATGCTGCAAAAGTGTATGTGCCTGTTACCAATTTGCATTTAATTAGCCGTTATAGCGGTGGTGACCCAGATCTTGCGCCTTTGCATAAATTAGGCACAGATGCGTGGAATAAAGCCAAACGCAAAGCTTTGGAACAAATTCACGATGTCGCAGCAGAATTACTGCATATTCAAGCACGCCGTCAATCTAAACCAGGTTTCGCTTTTGAATTGGATCATAGCCTTTATATGCAATTTGCCAGTGGCTTTGCTTATGAAGAAACCTTAGACCAAGCCAATGCAATTGAAGCGACCTTACATGACATGCAATTGGCAAAACCAATGGATCGTTTGGTCTGTGGTGATGTCGGTTTTGGTAAAACTGAAGTCGCCATGCGGGCGGCATTTGTCGCGGTACAGAACAATAAACAAGTCGCGGTATTGGTTCCGACAACATTGTTGGCACAACAGCATTATGAATCTTTTAAAGACCGTTTTGCCGATTGGCCTGTGCGTATTGAAGTCTTGTCGCGTTTTGGTTCTAGCAAATCTCATCAGAAAACCATTGAAGATTTAGCAGAAGGCAAAGTCGATATTGTGATTGGAACGCACAAAATTCTACAAGAAAATATTCAGTTCAAGCAATTAGGCTTGATGATTGTCGATGAAGAACATCGTTTTGGCGTACGTGACAAAGAACGTATTAAAGCGTTACGTGCCGATGTTGATATGCTGACTTTAACCGCAACACCAATTCCACGTACCTTAAATATGGCATTTAGCGGTATGCGTGATTTATCCATTATTGCCACACCGCCTGCACGCCGTTTAGCGGTTAAAACCTTTGTGCAGGAACATACCGGCGATACTGTGAAAGAAGCCATTTTACGTGAATTGTTACGTGGTGGTCAGGTGTATTTCCTGCACAATGAAGTGGAAACCATTGAGCGCAGTGCTGAAACCATTCGTGAATTGGTGCCAGAAGCACGTGTTGCAGTCGCACATGGGCAAATGCGAGAACGCGAATTAGAGCAAGTTATGCAGCAGTTTTATCATAAGGAATACAATGTCTTGGTTTGCTCGACCATTATTGAAACAGGGATTGATGTACCTAATGCCAATACCATTTTAATTGAACGTGCAGATAAACTCGGATTGGCGCAGTTACACCAACTACGTGGTCGTGTCGGGCGCTCGCATCACCAAGCTTATGCGTATTTACTTGTACCATCTATTAAAGGCTTAAAAGGTGATGCTGAAAAACGCCTGGATGCCATTCAGCGTGCCTCAACTTTAGGGGCAGGTTTTATGCTAGCAACCGAAGACTTGGAAATTCGTGGTGCGGGCGAATTACTGGGCGAGCAACAAAGTGGTTCAATGCAAGCCATTGGTTATAGCTTGTATATGGAAATGCTAGAAAAAGCCACCAAAGCCATTCAAAAGGGTAAAACCCCTAACTTCGATGCACCGTTGTCTTTAACTGCAGAAATCAACCTGCACATGCCTGCTTTAATTCCAGATGATTATTTGGGTGATGTGCATCAGCGTTTATTGTTCTACAAACGCATTAGTAATACCGATACTCAAGAAAAGCTTGATCATATTCGTATGGAATTGATTGACCGCTTTGGTATTCCGCCACAAGCGGTGAAACAACTGTTTGCTGTGCATCAATTGCGATTAAAAGCAGAGCAGTTGGGCATCACCAAAATTGATATTGGTACAAATGGCGGTCATATCGAATTTTCACCAGATACGCCTGTGCAAGCCATGAGCATCATTCAAATGATGCAAAAACATCCGACCTATTTCCGTATGGATGGTGGGCAGCGTTTGAAGGTTATGGTGATGTTGCAAGATGCTGAAAAGCGGATTCAATTTATTGCCGATCTATTAAACAGCCTGCTAAAAACTTTGCACAGCTGAGATTAAAATGCAAATTGACCTAAATATCACATCGGTAAATTTATGAATATTTTCTAAGAAACCTCTGATTCTATGATGAAAATTATTTCTGATGAATTTGGTTAAAATTGCACTTTATTTACATCGAAACATGATGGGAATGATACTCAGTGTACTGGGGATGTGATAGTATTACTCATCATTACAATTTGCGTCATTTATAAAGATATGTTTAGTTTGCATCCACAACTTGCTCAAGATACTTTTTTTGTAGGCGACTTTCCTCTGTCAACATGTCGTTTAATGAATGATATGCAATTCCCTTGGTTAATTCTAATTCCACGTGTGCCAGGGGTTACAGAACTATACGAATTAAGTCAGGCAGACCAAGAACAATTTTTACGTGAATCTAGTTGGTTATCTAGCCAATTAGCACGTGTATTCCGTGCCGATAAAATGAATGTGGCGGCTTTAGGTAATATGGTTCCACAATTGCATTTTCATCACGTCGTGCGTTATCAAAATGATGTAGCTTGGCCTAAACCTGTTTGGGGTACGCCAGCTGTACCATACAGTAATGAAGTTTTGTCTCACATGCGTCAAACCTTGATGCTTGCTCTGCGTGGTCAAGGCGATATGCCATTTGACTGGCGAATGGATTAATTGAAATGAATTGCCACGCAGCATGCGTGGCTTTTTAATCCTAGATCGGAGTAGGCCGCGGTTTTCATGTACAATTGGATGGAAAGAGATCCTCAACAATTCGAATTTCTGCATCGATTAGTCGGGTATGCAAGTTTATCCCTGATTATGGTGGTCTATCACTACACCTATGCCGATACCAATTATCAAATTTATCTTCCATTTTTTCTCACTTTTTTATTACTGATTATTCCTAAATTTTCACGCTGGCTGCAATATAAATATAGTCATCAAGCTAAGCGTAATATCCTGTTTATTATTGATATTATTGTAGTAGCAGCATGTTTGTCTGCGGTACATCTGAATTTGGTACTTACTTTTGCCGCTTTATTTGCGCTGCTATATACCGCAATTTATATTAAAGTTTCTTTTTTTTTAGTTGCATTGGCATCCTTATTGGCGGTCACAGTTTTTTATATTTGTAATATTTTTATTTTTGGTTTTAACGAGTATTTTGAACAAAGCAGTACCGAACTTACGATTTTAGCTTTTTTATGTATGATCTTTTATTTTGGAATGGGCAGTGCGTATCAAGCGCGTCGTATTCGCTATACCATGGCAAAAAAAGATCATTACTATATGCAAATGAATCGATATATGGAATTTGCCAATCAGTTGAGTCGCTATGCACCTTTGCAGTTATGGCAATCTATTATGAAGGGTGAATCGGAAGCGAAAATCGAATATAAACGTAAAAAAATGACAATTTTCTTTTCAGATATTCAAGGCTTTACCGAACTTTCTGAAACACTAATTCCAGATGATTTAGCATTCTTACTCAATGATTATTTAAGTCACATGACCGAAATCGCCAAGCAATATGAAGCAACGGTAGATAAGTTCATGGGGGATGCGATTTTAATTTTCTTTGGCGATCCAAATACACAAGGCGTTGAGCAAGATGCTAAAACTTGTGTAGACATGGCAATCGCAATGCGTCAGCAAATGAAATTGTTACGCGAGCGTTGGGTCAAAATGGGTTATCCACCTTTACATATTCGTATGGGTATCAGTACAGGATACTGCCACGTTGGAAACTACGGTGCAGCACATCGGATGGCATATACCATTGTTGGACGTGATGCTAACTTGGCCGCACGTTTGCAAAGTGCCGCAGAAGTCGATGAAATTTTACTTTCAGATGATACGTATAAACTGATTAAAAATGATTATTTGTGTGCACCAAAAGCACCGATCTTTTTAAAGGGGATTCAAGGCCCTGTAAAAACTTGGCAAGTGATGGAAAAATATGCGGATAGCAAGTCGGATTATCAGCGTTGGTTTGACTACGAATACAAGGGCTTCCATTTGTTGCTGAATTTGGATGAAGTGCAGAATTTTGAATACCCTGAACTGATTGCCGTATTAGAAAAAATGATTAAAAGAATTCAAACACAGCAAAAACTGACCAACTCACAGGGTATTGTAAAGCTCAATCTTGAAGATGAAGTGATTGAACATCCACCTGTTGAAGAAATTGCTAAAACTCATATTCCTGAAAGTCACTAAACTTTCTTATCACACTGATCTCGTTTAACTTTTAAATCCTCAAGCTTTTTAAATCCGAAGTTGTGAAAAAAACTGCGCCGTAGCGCAGTTTTTTAGATTTAGTATCATTTTCTGATTAATGATTTTCTGAAGCATGGTTAATGGTGTACTTTGGAATTTCAACTTCTAAGTCTTCATTGACCACTTTAACCTGACAAGATAAGCGTGAATCAGGCTCTAAGCCCCAAGCACGGTCTAATAAGTCGGCTTCCACGTCATCCATTTCTTCTAGGCTGTCAAAGCCTTTACGAACCACAACGTGACAGGTCGTACATGCACAAGACATATCGCAAGCATGTTCAATTTTAATGCCATTTTCAAGTAAGCTTTCGCATAAGTTGGCATTTTGTTCGACTTCAAACTCAGCACCTTCTGGGCAGAATTGCGCATGTGGAAGTACTTTAATACGTGGCATAATCTTTACCTTAAATTAGTTTGAGTTCGACCAGTCATCGAGTTTAGTGCCTTTAAGTGCTGCATCAATATGTTGATTCATACGAAGCGCAGCAAAAGCATCACTGTGTATTTTAAGCTGTTCAACAGCCTGTTCAATGGCTTTAATGTCTTGCCCAGTCAATTCGGCTTCTAACTGCGCTTTGGCAGTATTCAAAGCTTGCAACTGTTCTGAGCTTAAAAGTTGAGCATCTACCTTTAAAGCTTGTTGTAAAGCTTCAAGTTCACGTTGCGCTTCAACTTTGGTTTCATGCAAATGACGCAATTGCTTGTCTTCTTCTGCATATTTAAAACCATCTAGCAGCAAACGCTCGGTATCTGCTTCAGATAAACCATAAGATGGCTTGATGTCGATATTTGCAGTCACACCAGAAGTGGTTTCTTTGGCTGAAACACTAAGTAAGCCATCGGCATCGACTTGGAAGGTTACTTCGATACGCGCCTGACCCGCAGTCATTGGTGGAATACCATGCAGTACAAAACGACCTAGGCTACGGCAATGTTCTACCAAATCACGTTCACCTTGTACCACATGAATGAGCATGGCAGTTTGACCATCTTGATAAGTGGTAAATTCTTGGCGACGTGCCACAGGAATTGCAGTATTGCGTGAAATTAAACGTTCCACCAAACCGCCCATGGTTTCTAAACCTAAAGACAGTGGGGTAACATCTAAGAGCAATGAGCCATCTTTACTATTACCAATCAGTTGATTAGCGGTAATTGACGCGCCAATTGCAACCACTTCGTCTGGGTTAATTGTGCATAATGGTTCTTGATGAAATACTTCACGGACAGCTTTTTGTACCGCATAAGAGCGTGTTGAACCACCGACTAAAACCACATTTTGAATGTCATCTAGGTCAAGTTTGGCATCACGTAATACACGTTTGCACACACTAATAGTTTTATCTAACGCAACCTGAATAATACTTTCAAAGTTTGTGCGATCTAAATGCAGCGTATGTTCTAAAAGTTTTAATTCAACACTTTCTGCATTGCTGAGCGCTTCTTTGGCTTTACGTGCAGACACGATAAAGTGTGCATATTCTGCATCATCCAAGCTTTCAATATTCAGCTGTTTTTTTGCCCATTTTACAATCAGGCGATCTAAGTCATCACCACCTAAAGCAGTGTGACCGCCTGTAGCTAAAACTTCAAAAACACCTTGAGAGAAACGTAAAATAGAAACGTCAAAAGTACCACCGCCCAAGTCGTAAATCACATAGTTGCGGTCTTGTGCTAAGTTGGTGTCTTGATCTAAACCGTAAGCTACAGCTGCCGCAGTCGGTTCGTTCAATAAACGCAATACGTTTAAACCTGCAAGCTCGGCAGCATCACGTGTAGCTTGACGTTGCGCCTCATCAAAATATGCAGGTACAGTAATCACTGCACCATTTACAGGGTTTTGTAGGCTGGCTTCTGCGCGGTCTTTAAGTTGTTTAAGTAATTCTGCAGAAATTTCAACAGGTGTTTTGCGACCTTGAGCTGTCTCAAACGCAGGCATTTGATTGTCTTCACCCACCAAAGTGTATGGATGTTGAAACTTGATGTCCGCTTTAGAACGACCCATAAAACGCTTGACTGAAACAATCGTGTTTTTAGGGTCTGTAGTGATAAATGGCGCAGCTGCATTGCCATAATGTGTATTTTGCGCTGCATAATGGACGATAGAAGGCAGTAGCACGCGACCTTGCTCATCATGCAAGACTTTGGCTTTACCAGAAAGAACTGTGGCAACCAATGAATGCGTGGTGCCTAAGTCGATGCCAATCGCAATGCGATGTTCATGCGGTGCACTTGATTGACCTGGTTCTGCAATTTGCAAGAGCGCCATTATGTAAAATCCTTTGCCCGTTAAATATTAAAATACAAACTAAAATTAAAAATCATCGTCTAAATCAAAACTGTCATCATCTAGGAAACGATCTTCAGCTTTGTCTATGTCAGCCATGATTTTTGTGAAAAAGCGCAATTTACGCACAGTGTCACGTGCTTCTGCCCAATCTTCTTCGGCATAGTCAATTTTAAATTCACGGACTAAACCATCAACCCATTGTTGTACTTCAACTTTCAAAGACTGTAAGTCATCGGCACAACTGGCATCATCCAATTGCTCACGAATTTCCAAGGCGTCTTGTAAAAATTCAAAATCATGAATGGATTGATCGAGATGATAATCTTGCTTTTTCAATGAGAGTAAATATGCAGCACGACTATCTACAGCAGAAAGTTGTTTAAATGCCTGATTAATTTCACTAGATTTAATCAATGCCTGATCTTTGTCTTCGGCTTTGTCGGGGTGATATTGCTGCTGTAGCTTTAAAAATTCAGCTTTTAAAGTAGCAAAATCAATATCGAGTGCAACAGGAAGATTAAACAACTCAAAATGATTCATGGGAGATGGAATCCGCGATTAGTGTGCAAAATTGGCTGAATAAATACAATTAAAACAGTGTATTGTACACTGTTTTAAACTAAAAAGAGGGAAGCGGCTGTTATACCGTGAACGATTCACCGCAGCCACATTCACCTTTTTTATTGGGGTTGTTAAACTCGAAACCTTCGTTTAAACCATTTTTGACATAGTCCATTTCCATGCCATCAAGGTAAACTAGGCTTTTCGGATCAACGAAAACTTTAACACCAAACTGTTCAAACATTTGATCATGCGTATCGACTTCATCTACAAATTCGAGTACATAAGCCAAACCAGAACAGCCTGAAGTTTTCACACCAACGCGAATACCTTGACCCTTACCGCGATTCTTTAAGTAATTGCTGATATGAGTTGCAGCATTTTCAGTTAAATTGATCATGAAAACTCCGTTTATTTTTCCACAAAACTTAGTAAATTAAGCTTTGGTCTTTTTGCTGCGATAGTCTTCTACAGCAGCTTTAATTGCATCTTCTGCCAATACAGAACAGTGTACTTTCACAGGTGGAAGTGCAAGTTCGGTTGCAATATCAATGTTTTTGATGGCTTGTGCTTCATCTAAAGTTTTACCTTTAAGCCATTCAGTAACCAAAGAACTTGAGGCAATGGCAGAACCACAACCATAAGTTTTGAAACGTGCTTCTTCAATCACGCCTTCGTCATTCACTTGAATTTGCAGACGCATTACATCGCCACATGCAGGTGCGCCCACCATACCTGTACCAACGTTTTCAGCATTTTTGTCTAAAACGCCAACATTACGAGGGTTTTCGTAATGATCAATTACTTTATCGCTATAAGCCATGTCGCTTCTCCAAACCTCGGGGTCAGCCTTGATATAAATATGGGGGTGAAATTACCTTTATCAATCTAATGGCTTCCTGTCAAAGCCATTAGATTTGGGGTGAATTAGTGTTCAGTCCATTCGACTTTAGAAAGGTCAATCCCTTCTTTATACATATCCCAAAGCGGTGAAAGTTCACGTAACTTTTCAACTGCGGCTTTAGTCACAGTTAGGACATGATCAATATCTTCTTCAGTGGTGTATTTACCAAAACTAAAACGAATTGAGCTGTGTGCAAGTTCGTCTGAAAGACCTAGTGCACGTAATACATAAGATGGCTCTAAAGTCGCTGAAGTACACGCAGAACCTGAAGATACCGCAGCATCTTTAAGAGACATCATTAAAGATTCACCTTCAACAAAGTTGAAGCTGACGTTTAAATAGTTGGCAACGTTTAGTGTTGGGTGACCATTTAGGAATACTTGTTCCATGCTGTTCAAGCCATTCCAAAGTTTGTCACGCAATACACGTAAACGGGCTTGTTCAGAAGCCAAGTTTTTGCCTGCAAGTTCAAATGCTTCACCCATACCTACAATTTGGTGGGTTGCTAGTGTGCCTGAACGCATGCCACGCTCATGACCACCACCATGCATTTGTGCTTTCAAGCGTACACGTGGACTACGACGTACAAATAGCGCACCAATACCTTTAGGACCGTAGATTTTGTGTGCAGAGAAGCTCATTAAATCTACTTTTAAGGTGGATAAATCAATTTCTACTTTACCAGCAGCTTGGGCAGCATCGACATGGAAGAAGATTTTCTTAGCACGTGTGATTTCGCCAATTGCAGCGACATCGGTAATCGTACCAATTTCGTTATTCACCATCATCAATGATACTAAAATGGTGTCTGGACGAATTGCTGCTTCAACCATTTCAGGGGTAATTAAACCTGTTTGTGGTTGTGGCTCTAAGTAGGTGATTTCAAAACCTTCAGATTCAAGCTCACGGCAGGTATCTAAAATGGCTTTGTGTTCAATTTTAGAGGTAATAATGTGTTTGCCTTTAGACGCATAGAATTGCGCTACGCCTTTCAGTGCAAGGTTATCTGATTCTGTTGCACCAGAAGTCCACACGATTTCACGAGGGTCTGCTTTGATCAAGTTAGCAACTTGTTCACGTGCATATTCAACTTTTTCTTCTGCTTGCCAGCCATAAGCGTGTGAGCGAGAAGCGGCATTACCGAAAGTCCCATCAAAAGTCAGGCACTCCATCATGCGTTCTGCAACTTGAGGATCTACAGGAGTGGTTGCTGCGTAGTCAAGATAAATTGGACGTTTCATGTCAAATACCTGTAACCGATAAAAGAGCTGAATCAAACGGTGCTGTGTTCTGGCGGATGGCAACAGTTTGTACGTTGTCACGCGCAACTAAGTCAGCAAGTGAGATTTTAGCGAGATAGTCGGCAATATGATGGGAGAGTTCCTGCCATAAGTCGTGAGTCAAGCACATTGCACCATTTTGACAGTTGCCTTTATGGTCGCAACGCGTTGCATCAACAGTTTCGTTTACGGCTTCAATGATTTCTAGCACAGTGATTTCATTTGCACTACGTGCTAAATGGTAGCCACCGTTAGCACCGCGAACACTAGACACTAAGCCGTGGCGCTTAAGTTTTGCGAATAACTGCTCAAGATAAGCAACAGAAATAGTTTGACGGGCTGCAATTTCAGCAAGCGTGATCGTTTGTTCAGTTGGCTGCAAAGCTAAATCAAGTAGAGCAGTCACTGCGTAGCGACCGCGAGTTGTTAAGCGCATGATTCGATACACATGATTAGACTAGATATGGGTATTCTATGAATCCCGACTAAAATAGTCAAGTATTTTATTGTGATATTGTGCGCGAGGATTTACGCTGTTTTTATTTTATATTTCAATGCGTTTAAACGACCCATAAATTATACACTAATAACGTAATTGATAATACCGTTATTACACCAAAGGCGATGTTAATGCGCTTTTGACGGCGTTCAATTCGACGAATGCGGTTTTTGTACTGTTTAAGCTCAACTTGTAAGGTGTTGATTTTAGAGCGTTGTTCATCAATTTTTTCTAAAAGTGGGGCAATCCGCTTTTTAGAAGCGATTAACTCTTGTTCTTGAGGTGCTTCTTTCAGCCATTGTTTCCAGTCGGCTAAAACTTTGGGCGCACTAAAATGCAAAATCAGATCACGAAATTCATCTTTCAGGGTAATGTCACCATCTATACGCATGTGTTTAATACTGCGACGATTACCCAAAATGAAGATTTTGAATAAATCTATGAGGGTGGTGCGTACATCTAAATCGACAGCTTGTTCGGGTGCTTTGGTGTCAAAGAAGATGCCATTTGGATTGAATTCCACGTAAATATCGAAATAAGGAATATAGCTATTAATTTTAATGGTGATTTTTTGGTCAACAAACTTTTTAGCCTGCAAAGCGACCACACGATCATGTTTCAGAATAAAGCTAAAAATTGTTTCTAACACAATCATGAGCATGGTCAGCAACAAATGCGGATTACTTTGTCTTTGTTGCGAATCACTCATAAAATCAAGTCCCTAAATCTAAAGTTGAATTCCTTGTTTTGCACTTCATAGCGAATAAGTCTTATAGAAGCGCAGCGAATAATCATGCTTTGTAGAACAGTTTAGCAAAACGATCAAGTATTTAATTTGCTATTATGAAAGCATTTTGTAGGTTTATTACATTTATGTGCGCATAAAATAAGCAGGAGAGGTTCATGGAAAAAATGACGGATAGCGTAGACGAGCATTTGTTTGAGCAAGAAACCACATTGAAAAATAAAGATAAATTACGTTCAGGACGTAAATCATCACTCGACTTTCGTAAATATACCAAGCAAATTTGGTTGGCGGGTTTAGGTGCATTTTCACGTGCAGAAGAAGAAGGCAATAAATTGTTTGACTCTCTGGTCAAGGTGGGAGAGGAATTAGAATTTAAAACCACAGAAATTGCCGATCAAACAGTTGAAAAGGTGTCTGAAAAAGCCAAAGAGTCGGTTATTGACACTAAAGATAAAGTTGAGCGTTTAATTGACCATAGCGTGAATCATTCTTTAAATAGAATTGGCTTAGTGACAGCAAAAGACCTGCAACATTTAGAGCAATTGGTACTCCAATTGCATGCCAAAGTTGATGCTTTGATTGAAGAAAATAAACAATTAAAAGAAGCTGTTGCGAAAAATTAATTCCCCACAAAGCGTACTTAAAAGATGCTGCATTATTATACATCAGGTATTTTAGGGCAAAACGCAACACTTTCTAATGATTCCATCGTTTTTACCATTTATTTTGCATAAAAGCATGTAGGGAGTATTGCTTTTACCCTCAAAGCATTGCTATAAAGGCGTTACGGTAATTTAAATTAAATCTCTGGACCTTAAATAAACGATATTAAGAGGACGTAATTTTCATGAATAAATCAGAATTAATCGATGCAATTGCAGAGAAAGGGGGATTGTCTAAGACTGATGCTGGTAAGGCTTTAGACGCTACAATTGCTTCTATTACTGAAGCGCTTAAAGCGGGTGATACTGTAACCCTCGTTGGTTTTGGTACATTCAATGTGAAAGAGCGCGCTGCTCGCACGGGTCGTAATCCACAAACAGGTGCTGCGCTTGAAATTAAAGCAAGCAAAGTACCAAGCTTTAAAGCGGGTAAAGGTTTAAAAGATTCAGTAGCATAATCTTTTAAAATGCCAAGAAAGCGCGCCAATTGGCGCGTTTTTTATTAATAATGTCAATAAACGGCTTCAACGCATTCATTCGTTGAGGGTTTTCAGTTAAAATCTGGCACAAATAAAATATTGGAATACTTATGGAATCTTTTCGTAAAGTTATTAAGGGTTGGTTGGGCAAAGTTTTGCTCGTCTTGTTTTTGACCCCTTTAGCACTTGTAGGTATTGAAGGATATTTTAGTGGAGGTCAGTCTGAGGACACTGTACAAACGGTCAATGGTCAGCAAATTTCAAAACGAGAACTAGATAATCTGACCAATTCTTTGAAAGAACAATACTTGGCCTATACCAATGGTGATGAAACACTATTGAATCAAAATTATATTCAAAACAAAGCCAAAGATACTTTGGTTGCACGCACCTTGTTATTACAACAAGCTGAGAAATTAGGGATTTCTTTGAGCGATGCACAAATCGAACAAATGATTGCGCAGCAACCAAACTTCCAACAGGATGGCAAGTTTTCTGAAAGCTTGTATGCAAACTATTTGCAATCTGTAGGCATGACCAATCAGGCACTTGTAGCAAACTTACGTCAAGACCATGCATTAAAAATGTTGAGTGCTATCTTTACCGATTATGCTTTAGTTAGTCCATCTGATATTCAGCAAATTGCCAACTTGCAAACCCAGCAACGTACTTTGCATTTATCTAGTATTAAGTTAGATGATTACAAGAAAAATATCACCACAAATGCGCAAGAAATTGCGGCGTATTATGAACAGCATGCTAATGCCTTTAAACAGGTTGCCAGCGTTGATGTCGATTACATTGTGGTAACTCCAGCCAATATTGCACCTGCAAATACGGCTGTCACTGAAGCAGAGTTACAACAAGCGTATCAAAAGTTTGTCGAAACTCAAAAAGGTGCTGCTGTACCGACAGTGAAACATATTTTAATCACTACCGATGCGCGTGATGATGCCGCAGCTAAAAAACTTGCAGAGCAAGCCGCTGCTGAAATTAAGCAAGGTAAAAGTTTTGCTGCAGTTGCGCAAAAGTATTCGGATGATCCTGAGTCTAAAGCCAAAGGCGGTGAGGTTGCAGGTTATGAAGCAGGCGTATTTGGCGATACTTTTGACAAAGCCGTGGGTAGCTTAAAATCTGGTGAAGTATCACAGCCTATTAAAACTCAATATGGTTATCATGTGATTCAAACAGAAGGTGCTACGGTTCAAATTCCTACGTTTGAAACTCAAAAAGCACGTTTAACGGCAGAATTGCAAAAAGCCAAAATTGAAAATGCCTATACCGATACTATCAACAGCTTAAATGAATTGGTGGTGAGCAGTGATACTTTAGATGTGGTGGCAGAAGAAGTGAAAACGGCCAAAGTTGAATCTGTTAATGGTTTAACTTTAGCTGCGCAGCATCCTGTTTTAAGCCAGCCTCCTGTCAAAGTTAAATTGTTTAATGATGATGTGAAAAATGGTGATCGCAACGCATCGAGTAACATTACTTTAGCCAATGGCGATGTGGTATGGGTTAAAGTGCGTAATTACCATGCTGCAGGTGTGCAAAGTTTAGAAGAAGCAACACCACGCGTAAAAGCTAAACTGATTGAGAAAAAAGCCTTTGATGCAGCGAAAAAAGATATTCAAGCCGCCTTGGATGCATTTAAAACTCAACCTGCAGCGACCGTTTTGGCGAAAAACCAAATTCGTTTTGAAAATGCAGGCACATTCACCCGTGCAGATGGTTTGTTAAAGCGTGAAATTGAACGTGCTGCATTTAGTGTACCTGCACCTAAGCAAGGCATGTGGTCAGTGACAACAGCTTCTTTACCAAATGAATTGGTTGTGGTGGCTGTCTCAAATGTAAACGATACTACATCGAATGCTTTAACGCCTGAGCAACTGAAAGAGTTGGCGCAGTTGTATCAACAATTACGTGCTCAACAAGAGTTGGATGACTATACGCAATATTTGAAATCCAAAGCGAAAATCAAATAATTGATGTGTATCTACAAAAAAACCAGCAAATTTGCTGGTTTTTTTTGGTGCATATAAAAAGATTAGGCAAGAAGATTCAAGATTTATTCTGCGCGAATTTTTAGCTCATAACCTGTGTATTTGCGGATGTTAATCACGCCTGTATCCAATATGAGATATTGTCCTTTAATACCTTGTAACTTACCGCGAATAATTGGGGTTTTATCTAAATTATGTGATTTAATTTTCTCAGGATACCGCTCTACAGGGTAAACAAACTCACGTGGTGGCTCTTTATCTAACAATTCAACGGATTCATTGAATTCTAAGTTTTGACTAAATTCATCGCGAATGGTCTGAATTTTAGGTGCAAACTCTTCAATTAGCTGCTCCCGAACTTCAATCAGGTTTAGATGTTCTGCTTCGCCTTTGAGTAGTTTACGCCAGTCCGTTTTATCTGCCACTTGTGAACCAAACATGACTTCTAATTGCCCAGATAAACGGCGTGAGCCAACTTTCATAATTGGCAAGGCTTGAGTTGCACCCTGATCTAACCAACGTGTTGGCATTTGACCTAAACGGGTGATTCCCACTTTTAAGGCACTTGAATTGGCTAAATATACGATGTGCGGTTGAAAGCAAACTTCTTGAGCAAAACTATCTTCACGACAGGTACCTAAATGATAGTGACAAGTTTCAGGCTTCATAATGCACATATCACAAGATGCTTTGGTTTTAAAACACTTAAAGCAATGTCCTTGCGAATAGGATTTTGGGGTTTTTACGCCACAAGAAACACAATAAATATTGCCCGCCCACTCCATTTCAAGCTCTTGCCCAAGCTGAAAAGGTAGATCAATTTCTGAACGGTCTAGAATAAATTTATATTCAACATTTGCCTTGTGTACCTGTTCATCAGTTACACTATGGTCCTTAAGACCTGCGTGCATTTTATGGCAAATGCCTTGTAGTTCCATAAGAAAATACTCTCTCAAAAATGAAGGAATGCAGTGATGGCTGAAATGCGTTTAATTCAAGCATTAATTGATGACTTATCTCTACAACAGCCAATTTCTACTGCATTGTGTATAGGGCAAAATATTGAAGCAAGTCCGAAGCATAACAATCAAGCGCCTGATCAGCCCAGCATCCAATGGCAGTATTTTAGCGCATTGGCATTTTTAAATCTGCCTTTTACCCAACGTTTTGATTTAGCTGTTGTATTTTTAGATGCTGCTGATTTTGCCTCACAGACGCAACAACACACCTCACAAATTTTGGTGAAGCTACGTGATTTATTGGCAAAGCGTATTGTGGTGATTGCTGCGCGTGAAGATGAGCAATTACTTAGAGCGCTTGGTTTTACACAATTGATTGAACATCGCTTTGAGCAGCATCATTTATGCTTATGGCAATTTAATATTTTGACTTATAAGCACGTGCCAGATTGGTTTAATTCTAAGTTTTGGGCAAACCCTGAAAATTGGGATAAATTCCGTTGGTAAGTGCTGCATTAAACTAATAAAAACCTAATCATGATGAATACTTAACAAAAATTTAGAATATTGCAAAATTTAACAATTTCAAGCGCGCAATTCAGTCAAAACTTCGTATGCTGTCATAGAGCATGATGAGGAACATAAAATGACCAATTTAAGCAATATTGTTGAAATTTTAGCAAAGCAGGCATTGGGCGCGAATCAGCAATCTAATCAATCTCAGGGTGGATTGGGCGGTATTTTAGGCTCGGTTTTGGGGCAACTTGGTGCTAATAACCAACAATCTGCACAAGGGGGCTTGGGTGGTATTTTGGGTTCTGTATTAGGTCAGTTGGGTGGGCAACAACAGCGTTCTGCTGCAGGTGCTTCAGGTACACAAAGTTTATTGATTGCAGTTTTGCCTTTGGTGTTGGCATGGATCCAAAAACAGGGGGGCTTGCAAGGCGCTTTGGATAAAATAAAAGGACAAGGCTTAACCAGTCAGGTGGAGGATTGGGTGTCTACAGGCCCGGGTGAAAATGCGCAAGTTCAGCCTGATCAAGTACAAAGCTTATTTGATGATGCCGATGTAGAGCAGGTTGCACAGCAAACTCAGGCGTCAAAGCAAGATATTTATAATGCGATTTCTGCAGTATTGCCGCAAATTATTGATTCATTGACACCACAAGGTGAGCAAACCAGTAAGCAAGAAGCCAATGACGATATTCAGCAAGTGATGAATTTAGTGTCTGGGTTTTTAAAGCGTTAATATTGAAAAATTCAGCTTTGCAAAACTGACTTGAATAAACTAAGCCAGCAAGTTTGTTGGCTTAGTTTTTATTTGGTTTTTTAAGTATGCAAAAAACACGCCGAAGCGTGTTTTTATGTTTTAAGTTTGGTTCAGACTTAGAAGTCGTAACGGAAACCTAAAGAAAGAGCTGTTGAGTTTTCGTCTTTAGCACCTTTTACGGAGTTACCAAAGCTACGACCTTCTTTCCAAGGAGTAAGATCAGCATTTTTATCATTTAACATGGTTGCAAGGTTTGCGTATACACGTACAGCCTTGTCTAAACGATGTTCCACGCCAACTGCTAAAAGTGTAGAGTTTGCATCTTCGGTGTCAACGTCACGGTGGAATACCTGACCGCGTACATAAGTTTTCGGTGCCA
>ERZ650312.727-NODE-727-length-18557-cov-23.135985_pt1 | contig 18557 bp, 17 predicted proteins | sample MGYA00376248_ERZ650312 | MGnify/ENA primary metagenome ERZ650312 (study PRJEB26733, sample SAMN07839316) | wastewater metagenome | biome: urban; feature: wastewater treatment plant; material: waste water | place: USA: North Carolina | collected 2016-07-28 ... | reverse complement strand
TTCCGATCTTTTTAAATAATATTTTTAATAAATTGATTTTCAGTATTTAATTTTTTAATATGGGTTTTATTCTAGAGGTCAAAAATATTTAATTATTTAATCCTCATAAAACCTTTATTTGTTTTCAAAATATTAAATTTGCGATTATTCTTAATCGAAATTTATCCCATGAAATATATTATTCTCGCAGCGATTTCAGCATTACTTTTTAGTGTATCTTGGCCTACCTATGGAGTTCCGTTTTTTATATTTTTTGCTTTTGTGCCACTATTATTAATGGAGCAAGAGATTTCTAAATTCTCAAAAATCAAAAGAAAGGGCTGGGCTGTTTTTGGCTTGAGTTATTTTACATTTTTTATCTGGAATCTGGTGACAACAGGTTGGTTGTACTATGCCAAAAATCCCGATGGTAGCAATTCTCTATTGGCAGTTGCTATTCCGTTATTTGCCAATTCTTTGTTAATGAGTTCTACTTTTCAACTCTATTATTGGTACAAAAAAGTAAGAGGTACTTATTTCGGATTGGTGTTTTTTGTTGCAATTTGGTTGAGTTTTGAGAGATTTCACTTGAGTTGGGAGTTTACTTGGCCTTGGTTGAATTTAGGAAATGTTTTTTCTGAGTATCCTAAAGTCATTCAATGGTATGATACAATTGGCGCAACAGGCGGTAGTTTCTGGATTTTATTGATTAATGTTTTTACCTTTTATACCATCAGAATTTGGGAAGCGGGCAGAATTAGAAAAGATTTAATTAAAAATGTATCGATTTTGATGGCTGTTATTTTTCTCCCAATTCTAATTTCTGTTTATAAATACAATAGTTATCAAGAAAAACCTGTTGGCAATGTAAATGTAGTTTTGTTACAGCCTGAGTTAGACCCTTACAACGAAAAATATTCTAAAGATTCTTTACAAATTTTAGATGAACTATTGACTTTGGCAGATCATCATTCTAAAGGAAAAGTAGATTTCTTTATCGCTCCCGAAACTGCTTTCCCAGGCAGAGGAAGTCTTAGCGAAAACGGATTTAACAAAAGTATTTCTATAAATATCGCTAAAGAATTTTTGACGAAACACCCTCAATCTATATTGTTAACAGGAGCTTCTACTCATAAATTTTTATTTAATGAAAGCGAAACAGAAAATTATTCTGTAAAAATACAAGATGGGGTTTGGGTAAATTCATATAATTCGGCATTACAGATTATTCCTAATCAAAACGTGGAAGTCTATCATAAAGGAAAGCTGGTTCCGGGCGTTGAAATTTTCCCTTACATCAGATTTTTAAAACCTTTTTTAGGAGATGCGATGCTAGATTTTGGTGGTGCTACTTCTTCTTTAGGAATAGACAAAGAAAGAAAGGTGTTCGTCAATCAGTTTAATAAAGCCAAAGTTGCCCCAATTATCTGCTATGAAAGCATCTACGGAGAATTTGTAACCGATTATGTGAAAAACGGAGCTAATCTTCTCGCGATTATGACCAACGATTCTTGGTGGGGAAATTCTGAAGGACACAAGCAATTGCTGTCTTACGCCAGATTAAGAGCTATAGAAACGCGCAGAGAAATCGTGAGAGCTGCTAATAGCGGGATTTCGGCGCATATTAATGCAAAAGGAGATATTGTAGAAGATACTTTTTATGGTGACCAAACAGCACTAGCGGTTACAGCTAATTTACTAGAAGAAAAATCTATTTATACAAAAACAGGTGATTTAATCTCCAGAATTGCTATCTTTGTGCTCGGATTTTTACTCATCTATCATTTTGGTGAGAAAATAGCCTCTAAAAAATCAGTGCAAAAAGTCTAGGAAAATAATTTCAAAAAATTAGAAATTAATTTCTTAGAAAACTTGTGAGTTAAAAAAAATATCCATAATTTTGCACACTCAAAATAAATACATAGTAGTAAAAAAGAACATCGAGATATGTCTAGAATTTGCCAAATAACAGGTAAGCGTGCAATGGTAGGAAACAATGTTTCTCACGCGAATAACAAAACGAAAAGACGTTTTGAAATTAATTTACTAGAGAAGAAATTTTATCTTCCAGAGCAAGAAAAAAGCGTTACTTTAAGAGTTTCTGCTCATGGTTTGAGAGTTATCAATAAAATTGGTATCGAAGAAGCAATAGAAAGAGCAACAAGAAACGGATTTATTAAATAATTAAGAAAATGGCTAAGAAAGGAAATAGAGTTCAAGTAATTCTTGAGTGCACAGAGCACAAAGAAACTGGTGTAGCTGGTATGTCTAGATACATTACCACTAAAAACAAAAAGAACACTACGGAAAGATTAGAACTTAAAAAGTACAATCCGGTTCTTAAAAAATACACTGTTCACAAAGAAATTAAGTAATCTTATAAAACAATAAAAGATGGCAAAGAAAGTTGTTGCAACGCTACAAGGTGGAGCAGGATCTAAAAAAATGACCAAAGTAATCAAAATGGTGAAGTCTTCAAAAACTGGAGCTTACGTTTTCGAAGAAAAAGTAATGAACGCAGACGAAGTAGAAGGTTATTTGAAAAAATAATTATTACTCGCTCGTAAATATATAAAACTACTCAATTTATTTTGGGTAGTTTTTTTGTTATCTTTGTACTTTATTAAAAAATTTATTAATGATAGATTTTGGATTTGAAATCTCAAATCTCAAAAGCGGAGCATTCACGAACTCCAATGATAACTAAAAATCGTGAGTAAATCTCAAATTTCAAATCATAAGATGAGTTGGTTTAAAAATATTTTTAAAAAAGAAGAAAAAGAATCTTTAGACAAAGGTTTAGAAAAATCTAGTCAAGGCTTCTTTGATAAAATTTCTAGAGCAGTTGTTGGTAAATCTAAAGTAGATGATGAGGTTTTGGATGATTTAGAAGATGTTCTTATTGCATCTGATGTAGGAGTGAATACCACAGTAAAAATTATCGAAAGAATAGAAGCTAGAGTAGAGCGTGATAAATATGTAAACACAGCAGAACTAGACAATATCCTCCGAGAAGAAATTTCTGGATTATTGTTAGAAAATCCGCATTCTCAATCCAAAAATATAGACGAAACCAAAAAACCTTATGTAATTATGGTGGTTGGTGTAAATGGTGTAGGAAAAACGACTACGATTGGCAAGTTGGCTCATCAATTCAAATCTCAAGGTTTAAATGTAGTTTTAGGTGCGGCAGATACCTTCAGAGCAGCAGCAGTAGATCAATTGGTGATTTGGAGCGAAAGAGTAGGTGTGCCCATTGTAAAGCAAAATATGGGAAGCGACCCTGCTTCTGTAGCTTTTGATACCGTGCAAAGCGCGGTGGCCCAAAATGCCGATGTGGTAATTATTGATACGGCAGGAAGATTGCACAATAAAGTGAACCTGATGAACGAACTTTCTAAAATTAAACGAGTGATGCAAAAGGTTTTGCCAGAAGCTCCACACGAAGTTTTATTGGTTTTAGATGGTTCTACAGGGCAAAATGCTTTCGAGCAAGCGAAGCAATTTATCGCGGCTACTGAAGTTACTGCTTTAGCTGTAACCAAATTAGATGGTACTGCAAAAGGAGGTGTGGTAATTGGGATTTCAGACCAATTTCAAATTCCTGTAAAATATATAGGTGTAGGCGAAAAAATGGAAGATTTACAATTATTCAATGGTGAAGAATTTGTAGATTCTTTTTTCAAAAAAAGAAATTAAAATTTTGTTGATTTAAAAAAAGTTTTAACTTTATATAATCAAATTAACAAAATTATAAACTTCTAAATTTTAAAACTATGAGTTGGTTAGCTTACATTATTTTCGGTTTAATTGCAGGTGCAATTGCAAAAGCTTTAAGACCAGGTGCTGATCCTAGCGGTTGGTTGGTTACCATATTAATTGGTATTCTTGGTTCTGTGGTAGGTAAATTTATTGCAGATAAAATAGGTATTTCTGTAGCAGATAGTTTTTGGAGTCCTATGAATTGGATTGTTTCTATTGCAGGAGCGGTATTATTGCTGTTTATTTATTCTAAATTTATTGCAAAAAAATAATCAGAAAATATTTAACATATAAAAAGTCCGTTTCAAAAATTTTTGAAACGGACTTTTTCTTTCATATAAGAGTTGAATGAATTTTATTTAATTGTAATTTTATAAGGAAGAGACATTTGCACTCCATTATTGAATTTAGGATTGGTTACCTTTTCGAAGATGGTGTAGTTTTCTTTTCCTATTTTTTTAGAAATTACTTTTGCCGCTATTTCGTCTTCTTGGGTGTTTTTGAAAAACTCTTCGAATTTGTTGGCTTTGGCAGGATAGGATTCTACGCTATATTTTTTTAGATTAGCTTTGGTTGCAGCATAATTGATGGCTTGTTGTATAGTGCCAAGTTCATCTACGAGACCAAGTTGTTTAGCTCTTACTCCGCTCCAAACTCTACCACCACCAATAGCATCTATCTGCTCAAAAGATTTTTTTCTGTTTTGAGTTACAAAATAGACAAATCTTTTGTAAGTGCTTTCTATACTTCTGGTAAGCATAGGAATAGTGCCTGGTGCAGCACCAGAAATTGGAGAATAAAATTGAGAATTAGCGTTGGTAGAGACAATATCACTTCTAATACCGTTTCTATTGGCTAATTCTTTAAAATTAGTAATCATCCCGAAAACGCCTATTGAACCAGTAAGTGTATTAGGTTCAGAATAAATTTTATCAGCAGCCATAGATATATAGTAACCACCAGATGCTGCATAATCTCCGAAAGATACAATTAGTGGTTTTTTCTTTTTCAGTTGCTGTAGTTCAAAAAGAATTTCGTCTGAAGCATTGCCGCTTCCGCCAGGTGAATTTACTCTTAAAACTACGGCTTTTACATCATCGTCATCAGCTAAGTCTTTGATGTATTTTACATACTTTTCTGAGTTGATGTTGCTATAATCATCACCATTGAAAATTTCTCCAGAAGCATATAAAACAGCTACTTCATCTTTGTTGTCACTGTCATTTTCTAGAGTGTTAATGTATTTTCCGATAGAAATTTGATTAAGATCTTTATCGGTTTTTATTTTTAAATTATTCTTCAGAACATTAGTGTATTCAGATTTTTGAAGCAATTGATCTGCTAGTTTATTTTTAAGAGCTAGCTCGGGAATGAAACCATGTAAACTATCTACAGCAATCTTATAAGCATTGTCGTCTAGTTTTCTAGAAGTTTTAATTTTTGTAGAAACATTGCCCCAAATGTCATTCAATAAAGTAGAAAGTTGTTCTTTATTTTCTGGTGAGATGTCATTTCTAATGAAAGGCTCTACAGCAGCTTTAAATTTACCGTGTCTTATAATATCTACACCAATTCCGTATTTTTCTGCGAAATCTTTAAAAAACGTTACTTCTGTTGACATTCCTTTTAGCTCAACCATTCCTACAGGATTTAGAACAATCTTGTCGGCAACAGTAGCTAGGTAATAAGATTTTTGAGACATATTATTGCCGTATGCATACACAAACTTTCCGCTCTTTTTAAAGTCTTCTAAAGCAGCTCTTATATTATCTACCTGAGTTATTCCAGCTTGTAAATCATCTGCTTCTATGCTAATGCCTTTTATATTGTCATCAGTTTTAGCTTTGTTGATAGCATTTAGAATATCTATTAGAATTAAGCTTTTCTTTTCTCCAAAATCAAAAAGACTAGTTTCTTCTTCTGTATAAGAATCTAACACGGGTGTTTTGAAGTTAAGAACTAACACGGAATTTTCTTTTACAGTTGGTTTTTGGTCTTCGCTCATTGCGCTAGCAAAAATCATTAGCATAAAAAAGCCGAATACAACCATCATTATTACAAGAATGGCTACTATATTTGCAAAAACATTTTTTAAGAAATCTCTCATAATTGATTAAAATATAAATTTTATATAATATGTCGTCATATAATGTAGTTTTGTTACTTGGTAGCAATATAGGAAATACTGAACAAAATTTACAAAACGCGATTGCAAAAATAGAAAATCGTATCGGAAATATTAACAAATTATCAAAAATGTTAGAAACAAAGCCTGTGGAATTTGTCAGTAATAATATTTTTCGTAATATTGCAGTGAGCTTATATGCCAATATTTCGCCTTTTTACTTATTGAGAGAAATCAAAAATATAGAAAAAGAGATGGGCAGAGCTCAAGATTCCTTTGCAGTAGGAGGATATATAGACAGAATAATTGATATTGATATTGTATTATATGGAGATGTCATAATTCAGTCTAAAATATTAGAAATACCTCATAAAAAACATTTGTTAGAAAGAGATTTTTCTAAAGTCCTACTAGAAGAAATTAAATAAAATACACAATATAAAACACAAGTATGAAATTAGGTTTATTTACTCTAATGTTGTCTGTTTCGGGATTATTCTACGCTCAAGACAACAAAGGAACTAGCGATTCTAATGCTTTTACATCTGGTTCTGCCAAGGTGGAAAAGTTTAATAATAATGCTAGAAGATTCAATGACTGGTCAATTTCTTTAGGTGGTGGTACTGCATTTTTGCATCATTCGGATTTAACGTCTTTTAATAAAGATGGGAAACATTTTGGATGGAATGCTTATGCTGAATTAGGAAAACAAATTTCTGATAAATTTGGGCTAATTCTTCAATACCAAAAAGGAGAAACTAAGCAGACTGGTAGATTAGGACAAAATGTATGGGGTGCATCTCCTGCTGTTCACGGATTAGCTACTGCTACAACAAAGTATGACCAAATATCATTACTAGGAGATTTTAATTTTTCTAACCTTTTTAGAAGAATTGATAATAACTCTCCATTTAGATGGGCTTTACACGGTTACGCAGGGATCGGTTTCCAAGCGTATTCTTATGAAAGAAAAGATCAACATCCTACCCAAGAAGCGAATAGAGATTTTAAACAAAAACTCGGCATTGACTCGTTCTTTTATCAAGGAGGAGTAGGGGTGAAATATAATGTATCTAAAAGGATTGATTTAGAAGCAAGAGCAATGTATATAATACCTGGTGATGATGAGTTTGATGGAGGTGGAGAAACTGTAAAAGAATGGCCTGGCTACAACCAGATTGTTAAAAATACTTCTGATAACTTAATGACTATAAACTTAGGGGTTACATTTAAGCTAGGTAAACATAACCAGCATTTAGCTTGGTATGATTCTTATAATACAGCATTAGATAAGTTAAGTGCGCTTGCATCTAGACCTACAGATTTTAATGTTTGCGACAAAGGTGATGCAGATAATGATGGTGTTTGTGATGATTGGGATAGAGAACTTAATACTCCAATTGGTGCTAGAGTAGATGGTTCTGGTAAAGCATTGGATATGGATTTTGACGGAGTTATTGACCTTAAAGATAAGTGTGTAACGGTTCCTGGTCTAGTAGAAAACTACGGATGTCCATACATAGATGAAAATACCTTGGTAATTGTGGATGAAAATACTAAAAAATTCTTTGAAGGAATTGTATTTGATTTAGATAAAGCCACTCTTACTCCTAAATCTATTGAGAAACTAAATATAGCAGCAGATATTCTTAAAAAATCTAACAAAAATTCTAGATACTTAGTAATAGCAGCCACGGATACAAGAGCATCTGATTCTTATAACTTAGAGTTATCTAACAGAAGAGCTCAGTCAGTAATTAATTATCTAATTTCTAAAGGAGTAAATCCAAATATATTAATAGGAGAAGGAAGAGGAGAAAAAGATTTGAAATACCCAGAATGTTCACCAGCTACGAAATGTCCAGAATGGAAAAACGAAGCTAATAGAAGAGTTTATTTCGAATTAATTAAATAGTTTTAATATTAAAAATACAAAAAGATGAAAATAAAATTCGCAACATTAGCCTTATTAGCAGCTATTTTGCCAGGAACTATCTTAGCTCAAAACAATGATAAGTTCTATTCAGGTGATAAAAACAATCCTTTTACACAAGAGGATAAGAAATTTAATGATTGGGCAATTTCTGCAGGAGTTGGTGTTCCTTTGGTTCAGTCAGCAGATTTAACTTCAATCAAAAATGGAAATGGTAAAAATCTATTTGGTTATTCAGCTTATTTAAGTGTAGATAAAGCTATTACTCACGCATTCGGATTGAATCTTCAATACGAAATGGGAGAAACCAAGCAAGGAATGGTAAATCTTAAAAAAGATGCTGGTTTGGGAGCTAGAACTCAATATCAAGCTTTATCGCTTTTAGGGGATATTAATTTTTCTAATCTATTAAGAAGATCAGATAACCATTCTCCATTTAGATGGGCGCTTCATGGGTATGCTGGTGTAGGAACATTAGGATATAAGGCGTATAGACAAGATGCTGATCCATTAAATCCAAACAATAAACTAGGAGAAAAGCTTATTACAGATGTTCAGTTTTTGAAAAAACTTTCTTTATTTGGACAAGCAGGTGCTGGTCTTAAATTTAATGTTAACAGAAGAATTGATATAGAAGGTAGATTGATGTATGTTGTGACTGGAGATGATAATTTTGATGGTGGAGATGGTGGAGTTTACAGTTTAAATACATCTAACGCTAGAGAAGAACAATATTCGGATAATTTCTTTAATGCAACTTTAGGAATTAGTTTAAAATTAGGGAAACATGCATCTCACCTGATGTGGCACGACCCATTGAAAGAAATATATTATAGACTAGACGTTCTAGAAAATAAAAATGTAGATGTAGAAGTTTGTAAGAAAGGTGATGGTGATAATGATGGTGTATGTGATGATTGGGATAGACAACTAGATACCCCTGCTGGTGCTAGAGTAGATGGCGCAGGTGTTGCTTTAGATGCAGATTTAGATGGAGTAATTGACCTTAAAGATAAGTGTGTTACCGTACCTGGTCCAGTAGAAAATGATGGTTGTCCTAAAGTAGTAGCTCCTGTAGCTCCTGCTGCGGTAGATAATTCTCAAGTTGCTTCTGATATTCAAGCTGCGCTTAAAGATTTATTATTTAATCTTGGTAAAAGCACTGTAAGACCAGAATCCGTTTCTAAACTAGATCTTGCTGCTAATCTTATAAAATCTACTAATGGAGGTTCATTTTTATTAATTGGACATACAGATAAGAAGGGTAGTGATGCAGCTAATTTAAAATTGTCTCAAGCTAGAGCTGCTGAGGTAGTAAAAGAATTAGTGAAAAGAGGTGTGCCATCTAGCCAATTGAAATCAAAAGGAGTTGGTGAGGCTGAAGCTACAGTTCCAGAAACTGCCTCTGATGCAGAAAGATTACAAGACAGAAAAGTTGAAGTAAAAGCATTAAACTAATTTTATTTCAATAATTTTAATAAAATTTATTTTAAAAGCTGCGCTAGTCGCAGCTTTTTTTTTGCGATTTTTTGATACAGATTTCTTATTTTTACCAAATGCAATCTTCTATTCAAATTTCTAAAATCATTACAGAAACCCTTCAAGATTTTTGGGGTTATAATTCTTTTAGAGATTCACAAGAAGATATTATTAATGCTATCATTTCGGGTAAAGATACCATTGCCCTTTTACCAACAGGTGGAGGGAAATCGCTCTGTTATCAGCTACCAGCATTAGTTTTAGAAGGAACGTGCTTGGTGATTTCGCCACTTTTAGCTTTAATGAAAGATCAAGTTCAGCAACTCAAATCAAAAGGAATAGAAGCAGAGTACCTTAGTTCAGAACTAGATGAAGCACAAGAAGAAGAAATCTATGGAAGATGTATAGAAGGTCTCACCAAATTGCTCTATGTTTCTCCAGAAAGATTACAAAATAAAAATTTTTTAGAAAGGATAGATGAAATTTCCATTTCATTTATTGCGGTAGATGAAGCGCATTGTATTTCGGAATGGGGACAAGACTTCCGACCGAGTTATCAAAATATCAAAAATTTTAGAAATCAGTTTAAAAGCGTTCCTTGCTTGGCGCTTACCGCTACTGCTACCCCGAAAGTGATTGATGATATCAAACTCAAATTAGGCTTTAATCAGTATTTGATTTTTAAGAAAAGTTTTAAAAGAGATAATATCAGTATTTTTATTGATGAGGTTTCAGATAAATATCAATATGTCTTTGATCTGTTAAAAAACACCAATTCATCAGGAATTATTTATGTGAGAACCAGAAAAGATGCCGAAGATTTATCTTACTTTTTAAAAACAAAAAAGTTACAAAATGTAGATTTTTTTCACGCAGGATTATCCACCAAAGAAAAGCATCAGAAACAAGAAAAATGGTTGAAAAGCAACCAAAATGTATTGATTTCTACCAACGCCTTCGGAATGGGGATTGATAAAGAGAATGTGCAATTTATCATTCATTTTTCTCCACCTGCTTCATTAGAAAATTATTATCAAGAAATTGGTAGAGCAGGTAGAAATGGAGAAAAGAGCTACGCTTTCTTGCTTTGGAATGAACAAGAATTGCTGAATCTAGACCAAGTTTTTCAAAATCAAACTCCTAGTAAAAAAGAATTTCTGAGAACGATTTCTTATCTCTATTCTAAATTTATGATTGGGGAAAATGAACTTCCAGAACAGATTTTTGAGTTGAGTATTTCGAAAATTCAGGAGTTTACTAAGATTTCTCATGCTAAAATTAAGAATGTGCTCAATTTTATGCACAATCAAGAGCTTATATATCTCAATACTTCTAAAAATTTATCTACTCTTGAGCTTAAATTTGAAGTCTATGATTTAGAGAATTTACCCAAAAAAGACAGTTATTTTATCGAACTTCTTTTAAGAAATATTGATGGATTGTCTTCTCATAAAGCGCAGTTCAGCGAAGCTCATCTTTGCAAAAAACTAGGTGTAGAATCCAAAGAACTAAAAGCGAGACTGAGAGAAATTCATAAAAAAGGTTTTGTAGAGTATTTAGATGGTAGTTTAGATAGTATCCGATTTTTGAAACAAAGGGAAGACCGAACTTTCGAAGGGAAATGGTGGAATCTTTTCGAGCAAATTCAAAAAAACAAACTCCAAAAATGGGAAGAAATGAAATTCTATACTAGGAATAAGGATTTCTGTAAAATGAAACTAATTCTTACTTATTTTGGAGAAAAGAATGCTAAAAATTGTGGAAATTGCTATGTTTGTACCGAAAAAAATCCGACCAATAACCAACAAAGTTTAGAGAAACAAATCTTAGAAGCATTATCTAAAAGAGCAGCTACCATTGATGAATTGGCGATTATGCTTCATTTTCATCAAAGAGAAGCTTTACAAGACCATCTTATCTTTTTACTAGAATTGGGGAAAATAAAAATGTTAGATTTTAGGACTTATACAATTAAATAGTTTTTTCTAGAGTCCGTATTACTTTTCTAGATTACAGAAACAAAATTATTTGAATTTAAAAATAAGCTCCGTAGGAGCGAAAAAATATAATGAAAAATTTAAAAGTAGTTTTCTTCGGAACGCCAGATTTTGCTAAAGAAAGTTTAGCCGCAATTCATCAATCTAATCACCAAGTGGTAGGTGTGGTCACTGTAGCTGATAAACCTTCTGGAAGAGGACAAAAATTGACAGAATCTCCCGTAAAGAAATATGCAGTAGAAAATAATTTGACGGTTTTCCAACCAGAAAAATTAAGAAATCCTGAATTTTTAGAACAAATCAGAAATTTAGATGCTGATGTCTTTGTGGTAGTCGCTTTCAGAATGATGCCCAAAATTCTTTTTGAAATGCCTAAAATTGGGACTTTTAATCTTCACGCAAGTTTGTTGCCTGATTATAGAGGTGCTGCTCCAATTAATTTTGCCATCATCAACGGAGAAGAAAAAACAGGCGCAACCACTTTTTTCATCAACGAAAAAATAGACGAAGGAAATATTCTTTTGCAAGAAGAATTACCTATTTCACCAGACGAAAATGCTGGAAGTCTGCACGATAGACTAATGGAAATGGGCGCAAAATTAGTGGTGAAAACTTTAGATGGATTGGCAGAAAATTCGATTACAGAACAACCTCAGCCACAAGTTGCAGAACCGAAAAATGCGTTTAAAATTTTTAAAGAAGATACCCGGATCAATTGGAATCAAGAAACGAAAAAAGTTCATAATTTCATCAGAGGAATGTCGCCGTATCCTTGTGCTTTTACTTCTTTGAAGGTTGGAGACGAAATAAAAGGATTGAAAATTTTTGCAGGAAATTTTGAGATTTCTCATCATCAAAATGAAGCAGGAACTCTTGAAATTGCCAAAAATGTATTTAAAATTTATACCAAAGATGGTTTTTACAGTCCAACAGAAGTTCAGTTAGAAGGTAAAAAAAGAATGAATGTAAAGGATTTTCTCAACGGATTTCACAGTTTCGAAAATATAGAAATAGCGTAAAACTACGCTATTTTTTTTGATATTTATTGTCTTTCCAAGCGTTGGTTTGGTTTTCAGAATCAGAGATTAATTTTAGAAGTCTTTTCTGTTGAGTTGCTTCTTGTTTAGCACTCATTATCCAATGAATTGATGTTTTTTTATAAGATGGAGCAAGGTTTTCAAAATATTCCCAAGCGATTTGATTTGACTTAAATTTTTTTAAAAATTCTTCGGGAAGTTGCATTGCATCAGTTTCGAAAGCATATATTTTTGATTTGTGTTCTTGTCTTTTCTCAAAAGCAGCAATTCCTGCGGGAAACATTAATTCTTTTTTGGTAAGTTCTTCTATTTTTTTAATATTAACTGCGCTCCAAATACTTGTAGATTTTCTTGGCGTAAATCTTATTTGATAGCTTTCTCCGTCGATAGATTTTCTAATTCCATCAATCCAACCGAAACACAATGCTTGGTCCACAGATTCACTCCAAGTCATACTAAGTTTTTTAGTTCCTACTTTGTAAAAACCAACCAAAATTTCAGCAGAAGACAAATGATTTTCTTCTAGCCATTTTCTGAAATTTTCTTGTGTTGAGAAAAACTTGGGTTCCATAGAATGAATTTTTAAGCATAAATATAAAAAAAGCGTAGAAATTTCTACGCTATATTTCAAAAAAAGGTATGTTAAAGATCTATAATTGAACCATTTCCACCACTTCTACACCGTAACCAGATAAGATAGGTTTTTGGTTGGTGTTTCTGGTTAAAACTCTAAATTTAGTAATTCCTAGTTTTTTCAGGATTTGAGTTCCAATGCCGTATTCTACAAAATTGGCAGATAGAGTAGGTCTGGCAACTTGTCCGTCTTGATAATTCAAAAACTGTTGAAGTTTTCTCATCGTGATTTCTGCATTAGAAACATTGTTGATGAAAATGAGAGCACCTTTTCCTTCTTTGTTTATGGTATCTGTAATGCGTTCTAGCTGAGGCTCTTCACCATTAATCAATCTGCTAAAAACATCAAAATACGCATTAGAAGATTGTACTCTTACCAAAACAGGTTCTTCGAACTCCCAACTTCCTTTGGTGAGTGCAAAGTGAATTTGGTCTGTGTGTTTTTCTTGAAAAGCGTGAAATTCAAACTCGCCAAATTTAGTAGTAACCATTCTATGCTCGATTTCGTTGACCAAATCACCTTTTTTGAGTTGATAATTGATTAAATCTTCTATAGAAACAATTTTTAAATCTAATTTTTTTGCCAATTCTACCAATTCTGGTAATCTCGCCATAGTGCCGTCTTCATTCATGATTTCGCAGATTACACCACCTTCTTTTAGTCCGGCTAATTTGGTTAAATCGATGGCAGCTTCGGTATGCCCAGCTCTTTTTAGTACACCACCAGTTTTGGCTCTTAACGGAAAAATATGACCAGGACGCATAAATGCCGTTGGTTTTGTATTTTCATCCATTAATGCTAAGATGGTTTTGGCTCTATCACTTGCCGAAATTCCTGTAGAAACTCCATCACCTAATAAATCTATAGAAACCGTGAAAGCAGTTTCTTTCGGGTCTGTACTTCTAGAGACCATAGCTTCTAAACCTAGTTCATCACATCTTTTTTCTGGAAGCGGAGTACAGATAAGTCCTCTCCCGTGAATGGTCATAAAATTGATGATTTCTGGAGTGGTAAGTTCGGCTGCTGAGAGAAAATCTCCTTCGTTTTCGCGGTTTTCATCATCTACTACAATGATTACTTTTCCGTTTTTGAGGTCTTCTATGGCTTCAGGAATTGTATTGAGTTTTATATCAGACATTTTACTTTTTATTTTTGCGCAAAGATAAAGGTTTATTTTGAGAAATTACCAATAAACACTTGATTCAAAAGCTATGCTAGTGAATGGAAAAATCTATGATTTTTTAAAATTTAGTTTTGAAGTTTTTGCCCGTAGCTTAGATCTCCAGCATCTCCTAATCCTGGAGAAATATAACCTTTTGGGGTGAGGTCTGGATCTATGGCGCCAACCCAAATTTTAGCTTTCGGGAAAGCATTTTGTAATGTATCTACCCCGTGTTGGCTGGCAATTACTGCTACTATATGCAATTGCGATGGTGTGCCATGGTTTAATAAATCTTTTAAAGCTTCTATTAAAGACGCGCCTGTTGCTAACATAGGATCTGCTACAATTAGCGGTCTTCCGTCTATATTTGGGCAAGTAAGATAATCTTGTTTTATAGAAAAATAATCATTCACATCGTGTTTTCTATAGGCAGCTACAAAACCACAATCTGCTTTATCAAAATAATTAAGAACTCCTTGGAAAAGAGGAACGCCAGCTCTCAGAATAGTGGTAACTACAGGTTGCACAGCAATTTCTTTTACTACAATTTTGTCTAAAGGTGTTGCAATTTCTATTTCTTTGTATTCTAAATCTTGAGAAATATGATAAGCAGCAATTTCGCCAATACGTTCCATACTTCTTCTGAAGCTATTTCTATTGGTCTGGGTTTCTACATTCCTTAGTTCATTAATCCAAGAATTGATAAGTGAAAAATTTTGAGAGAGTTCTATAACCATTGGGTGATGTGTTGATTTTACAAATTTATTGATATTTTTCGGAGGTTGAAAATAATTTTGAATAACCTCTCGTGTAAATTTAATTTCACTAACGAAAAACCCTTTCTGTATTTAATTACAAAAAGGGTTTTGGTTTTATTTTTGACGGAAATATACTTCAATAGGAACTCCTGTAAAATCAAATTCTTTACGAAGTTGATTTTCTATAAATCTTTTGTAAGGTTCTTTTACATACTGTGGTAAATTACAGAAAAATGCAAACTGAGGCGTGTAAGTTGGCAATTGGGTTATGTATTTAATTTTTACATATTTCCCTTTAATTGCTGGTGGAGGTGTATTTTCTATAATTGGGAGTAAAATTTCATTCAATTTAGAAGTTTTAATTCTTTTCTTACGATTTTCTACAACTTGCATTGCAGTTTCTACTGCTTTTAGAACTCTTTGTTTGGTTAATGCAGAAACGAATAAGATAGGAACATCACTAAACTGACCAATTTTTTCTTTGATTTTATTTTCGAAGTCTCTCATGGTATTGGTTTCTTTTTCTACCAAATCCCATTTATTAACCAAAATTACAATTCCTTTTCTGTTTTTCTGTGCCAAACCGAAAATGTTCATATCCTGAGATTCCCAACCTAGAGTAGCATCAATCATTAGAATTACAACATCAGAATGTTCTATGGCTCTAATAGAACGCATAACAGAGTAAAATTCTAAATCTTCCGAAACTCGGCTTTTACGTCTCATTCCTGCGGTATCTACCAAAACAAACTCGTGCCCAAATTTATTATAAAGCGTTTCTATACTGTCTCTGGTAGTACCTGCGATATCTGTAACGATATTTCTATTATCATCTAGCAAGGCATTGGTAAGGGTAGATTTTCCTACGTTGGGTCTTCCTGCAATAGTAATTCTAGGTAATCCATCAAAAGGATCTTTATACTCTGTAGTAGGGAAATCTGCTACCACATCATCTAATAATTCTCCGGTTCCAGAACCTGTAGCCGAAGACATTGTATAGTATTTTTCTACTCCTAATTGATAAAATTCTGTAGCTGCTAATTCTTCTTTGGCAGAATCTGCTTTGTTCACTACTAAATACAGAGGTTTATTGGCTTTTCTTAGAAGTTCATAAATTTCTGCGTCTGTATCTTGTAATCCTTCTTCTACATTTACCATAAAAATGATAGAAGTAGCTTCATCTACTGCTAATTGTACTTGTTTACGAATTTCTTCTTCGAAGATGTCATCTGTTCCTACATCATAACCACCAGTATCTATTACGGTGAAATCTACACCATTCCAGTCAGATTTTCCATAATGTCTGTCTCTAGTTACACCAGCTGTAGAATCTACAATGGCTTCTCTTTTTTCTAATAAACGATTAAATAGGGTGGATTTTCCTACGTTGGGGCGCCCAACAATTGCTACAATATTGCTCATAAAAATTGTATTAATAATCCTTAAAAATTATAAAATAGGATTGGGTTATTAATAGGTATCTCTCACTTTGAGAGCCTTAAAATTTTTGCAAAGATATGAAATTGAAAATTAAGATTAAAAATATCTATAGCATAATAAATAAAATTTATAGAAATAATACAAAGATTTACAAAGATTTACCAATTTTTTTTATAAATCTGCACCAGTCTAAAAACACAAATGAAACTGAAGAAACACAACTATTCTGCAATAGCATCAATAGTTCTATATTGCTTTACAAGCTATAAATCTTTTTCCTATAAAAGATTTACAGTTTTATTAGTTGTTATTACCTCACTATTTTCTTCATATATTTATTCTCAACAGCCAACCATTAGTGGTTTAGAAAATATTCATATTTCAGAAGGAGCTACTATTATAACAGAACATACTGATAATAAAATTACTGTAATTACTTCTTCATCCACAAAAACTTACACACAAGAAGAAAAATTCCTAATCACCAAAATTGATGTTAACCAAAACAAAAAAAAGGGTTACACGAAGAAAAATATAGCAAAAAAAGCAAAAGGTAATTCGTTAAAAAAGTTCGAAAACATTAAAAACTCTGCTTTATTTTGCAATACAAACTCAGAATCTAGCAGTTCTTTTGAAATAACAATCATACTCCAAAAGCAATGTACCAACAGGTCTAATAATGGAAATGAATCTTTATTAAAACCAGAAAACAGCTGGAAAATAGCTTTAGTTAATTACCAGACTAAAGATAACATTCTATATCTCTTTTATCATTCTAAAAAAGCAAATGACTCTTTATTTGCACGTCCTCCACCTAGTGATTTGGTATAAAAATTGCTAACAAAATTAAACATTTGTTTAGATTTTTAATTTCATTAAAATTTAAACCCCTCATATAAAAACAAAAAAACAACAATGATAAAAAATTTTTCTAAAATTTTTGCATTGATATTAACCCTAATATTCTCTGCAAGTTACTACACTCAGACACTTACTTTCTCATCCACTAATCCTGCAGTTGCACCGGCTAACGTTACTCTCGGTAGTATAAAAGTGCCAATTTACAGCGCTAAAATAGTTGCAAGTGGTTTTAATGGAGCGGGCGCTAATCTTTCGTCTGTTAGTTTTACACCTACTGGAACCTTCCTAAATAGCGATATCACAAGATATCAGTTTTGGTACAATACCACAAATGATTTAACTACTGCTACAAATACAGGTCCAGATATTACAGCAATACCAACCCAAGGAACACAGGTTACACTTAGTCCTTATAATCCTTATTTAGGAGATGGAAAAACTTGGTATATTTGGATTACAGCTGATATAAAAACTTCTGCAGTTGCGGGCAGAACACTTACTGTAGGTGCACTTTCCACATCAAATTTTAATTTTAGTAGTGGCTCCAAAACAGGTACAATGTCTGTGGGAGGAACGCAAACATTTGGTAGTGACTCTGATGGTGATGGAATTCCAGATTCTACAGATTTAGATGATGACAATGATGGAATTTTAGATACAACAGAAGGGCAGTGTATTAATACATCTAATCCTTCAACTGATGGGTTTGATTCTCCTTTGGTAGCAACCGTTAACGGGAATAATATTCAGAGTGTCAATCCATACAATGGATGGGGCGCAGAGACAGGAGGAGCTAACGCATTTAATGTAATAAGAGTAAACGGAGCTGGATATGCTAGTGGACCAGATAATGCACAATCGGGCAACCAATATATTGATATTAACAGTAGAAGTGCATATGTGTATAAAAATATTACACTTACTTCTCCTGCAGTATTTTCTGGTTCAGCTTGGTTTGCAAACAGAGAATCTTCTAATGGAGGTTATGCACCATGGTCTACCAAAATAGAAATTAGAAACGAAACAACAGGGATAACTGTTGCACAAGGAAATACTATCAACTTCACATCTAGTATTTCGGATGAAATTTGGTACAATAGCTCTATTAATTCAGTTGCTTTGCCAGCAGGAACTTATAGAATAAGAATGTTTGTAGGAGATTTTGGACACCTAGACTCAATTTCATATTGTTTCTCTAAAGATACTGACGGAGATGGAACACCTGACCATTTAGACTTAGATTCAGACAATGATGGTTGTGCAGACGCCATCGAAGGCTCTGAAAATGTAAAATACAATCAAATTCACGACCTTAATCTTCCTTTAGCAGATCCAAATTATGCTTACAGAGGTCAAATAAAAGTTACTTATAACGGAACAACTACAAGTA
>ERZ650312.720-NODE-720-length-18679-cov-15.376342_pt1 | contig 18679 bp, 17 predicted proteins | sample MGYA00376248_ERZ650312 | MGnify/ENA primary metagenome ERZ650312 (study PRJEB26733, sample SAMN07839316) | wastewater metagenome | biome: urban; feature: wastewater treatment plant; material: waste water | place: USA: North Carolina | collected 2016-07-28 ... | reverse complement strand
ACACTCTTTCCCTACACGACGCTCTTCCGATCTATTAATTTTTCTTGCGAAAAACCAAGAATCGAAGCAAAAAAAACACAAACTCCTAAAATTTTCTTTTTCAATACCATTTTCATTTATTTTTTAATTTCTAAAATTTCATAATTTTTATAATCTGTATAATCTGAAGTGATTACTTTTTCGCCGCTTTTCAATCCCGAAACCACTTCATAATACAACGCATTTTCTCTTCCCAAAGTTACGTTTCGTTTTTCGGCTTTGTTTCCGTTCACTACAAAAACCCATTTCCCGTTAGAATCTTTAAAGAAATTTCCTTTCGGAATCATCATACTTTGCGTATCGGCAGAGAGTTTCAATTTCACTCCGAAAGTCATCCCAATTCTTAAATCTTTAGGTTTGTTTTCGTCCGCAAAATTAAGTTCAGCAGAGAATTGTCCATCTTTTACTTCTGGTAAAATTTTGGTAACGATTACGTTATACGATTGGTCTGTATTGTCCAAAGTTCCTTTAATCCCAGGTTGAAGTTTATTGATGTAGTATTCGTCTATTTTTGCTACTAATTTGTAACCGTCCATCAAATCTATTTTTCCTATACTTTGTCCGGAAGTAAGATTTTCGCCCAAATTGATATTAAAAGAAGACAATCTGCCAGTTTCTGGAGCTAAAATCAAGAAATTATTTTTGTTATTTCTAAGAACATCCAAACTTTTCTGCATTTGCCCGATAGATTTATTAACATCTGCAATTTGCTGACTTCTAGAACGATTTTCATTTTGAATACCTTGTTCTGTCAATTGTTTTCTTTTTTTCTGATATTCTAAATTTTGTTTTGCCAAATCAAATTCTGTTTTTCTTCCAATTTCGGCGTCATATAATCTTTTTTGAAGATTATATGTTTGCAAAGCCGTATTGTAATCGTTCTGAGATTGCAATAATTCTTTATTTTGATTGAATTCCTGATTTTTAAGTTCCAAAAGCGAACTTCTCATTTGGCTAATTTGCTGCATAATTCCCGTTTCCTGATTCATGAAATTGAATTCAGTATTCGGATTATAAATTCTGGCAAGCGGTTCGCCTTTGCGCACCATTTGTCCGTCTTCTGCATAAATTTCTTTTACCATTCCGCCTTCTAAAACGTTTACCAAAGAAGAGTGAAGAGACTGGGACTGAGCTGTAATCATCAACATATCTTCAAATTTGCCGTACGTTACTTCTGAAATTTGAATTTCGTCTGACGGAACATTATACGTTTTTTTCTGCTTCAAAAAATAAACAGCAAAAAGAACTATTGCTACAGCAATTGCAGAAACGATTAAAATAATTTTGAGTTTAGATTGTTTTTTTTCTAATTTCGTATCCATTACAGTGAATTGATTTACAATATATTAGACAAGCTAAATGCCACAAATTTATAAAGTTATAAAGCACTGATAATGAGAAGAAATTCAAATCAAATCAAAATAAAAACCGTCCGATTCCGAACACTTTTCGTTCGAAAATGAACAATTTAAATTTTCAAATTATGGGAAATTCATTATTAACTCAACTACCAAACATTGGAAAAGTATTATCTGAAAGATTAAAAGAGATTGAAATTGAAACACCAGAAAAACTTAAATCTTGTGGAACAGAAAATACGTTTATTAAATTAAAAACCATTGATAGTGGAGCATGTTTGAATGAATTATTTGCAATAGAAGGTGCTATACAAGGTATTAGATGGCACAATTTGACTCTTGCAAGAAAAGAAGAATTGAAATCTTTTTTCCAACAATGTTCTAAAAAATAATATAAAAATTCGGAAATAAATTCAATAAAATGCGAAAAAAAGAAGCAGGAATTTTAATTGTAGATGACGACGAAGACATTTTGTTTTCGGCAAGAGTTTGGCTCAAAAAATTCTTCACAGAAGTAGTTACCATTAATTCTCCTAATAAAATTATTACGGCTATTCAAAATCATCAAATTGATGTTATTCTTTTGGATATGAATTTCCGAAGAGGTTTTGAAGACGGAAAAGAAGGTTTGTATTGGCTTTCCGAAATTAAAGAAATTGATAAAGACGTTCCTGTGATTCTGATGACCGCTTATGGCGAAGTAGAATTGGCAGTAGAAGCTCTAAAAAATGGCGCAACCGATTTTATTCTAAAACCTTGGAACAACGAAAAACTCTATGCTTCTGTAAATCTTGCGGTAGATATTTCCAGAAAGAATAAAAAACTTTCGCAATGGGAAAATCTTCAAGAAAATGCAGAAAATTATGAATTGCAAACACAATCTCCTAAAATGCAACAAGCAATCAACACCATCAAAAAAGTGGCTGCTACCGATGCCAATCTTTTGCTTTTGGGAGAAAACGGAACTGGAAAATATGTAATGGCAGAATATATCCATCAAAACTCCAAAAGAAAAAACGAACCTTTTGTACACATAGATTTGGGTTCAATTTCGGAAAATTTGTTCGAAGCTGAACTTTTTGGTTATGCAAAAGGAGCTTTTACCGATGCTAAAACAGACAAAGCAGGAAAAATTGAAAATGCTGATGGAGGAACCGTTTTCTTAGACGAAATTGGAAATTTAACACCACAACTTCAACAAAAATTACTGACTCTAATTCAGACCAAAAAACTTTCTAGAATTGGAGAAACCAAAGAACGCTTTCCAGATGTGAGGTTTATTTTTGCAACCAATGCTGATTTGAAAAAAATGATTTCGGAGAATACGTTCAGAGAAGATTTGTATTTCCGAATCAACACTGTAGAAGTAGAATTGCCTCCTTTGCGAGAAAGAAAAGAAGATATTGCTTCTTTAGCCGAATTTTTCATCAAAAAATATGAAAAAAAATATGGGAAAAGCAATCTTAAAATTACAAACTTGGAAGAATTGCAAAATTATCATTTCCCAGGAAATATTAGAGAATTAGAGCATTCTGTAGAACGAGAAATTATTTTGTCTGAAAACGAAAACATTAAACTTTCTCTCTCTCATACTGCTTCAGAAGAACAAATTACTTCTTTAAATTTAGAAGAAATGGAAGAAAAAATGATTAAAAATGCGTTGAAAAAACACAAAGGAAATATTACTTTGGCAGCTGAAGCTTTAGGATTAACAAGAGCATCTTTATACAGAAGAATGGAGAAATTTGGGATATAAAAATGAAAAATTTGAACTAAAAAATGAAAAAATATTATTTTCTTCAGTGGTTATTTTTTAGCATTTTGGGCATTGTATTCGGGATAATTGCCTATCATTTTTGGATTGAAAAACTATTTTTCAGCACTCTTCTTTTTGCTTCGTTTTCTTGTGTTTTGATGGGATATTGTTATGTTCTCATCTCGGCAAAAATTAAAGAAACAGAGAAAATAATCACTTCTATTCTGCAAAAAGATTTTTCACTTTTCCCTAAAAAAGAACAATTTGATGACCTTAAAAATGCTTCCGTAAAACTTTATTATCAAAGCAAAGAAGAACACAACCAGCTTTATTCTTACAAAAATTTATACGATACTATTCTGAATAAATTAGAAATAGGACTCATTATTCTGAGTAAAAACAAAGAAGAAAAAAACTGGCAGGTTTTCTATTGTAATCCCAGTTTTATGAACATTCTGAAAATCCCGAAATACAACAATTGGAGTTTTTATGAAAGTAAAATTCCAGAATTTTATAACTTAATTGAGAAGACTTCTTACCAAGATTCGCAAGATTTTATAGATGTTTCCATACAAGAAAGTAGCAAACAATCTTATTCGATACGAACGTCCAGAATTACCACGCAACACAACGATTTTTGTGTGATTTCTTTAGAATCTATTCAGAAAATTATTGATAAAAAAGAAAAATTAGCTTGGAATAATCTCATGAAGGTAATTTCGCACGAATTATTGAACACTTTAACACCAGTAAACAGCTTGGTACACAATCTGGAATACATTACAGAACAAGAAGAACTAACGAAAGAAGACCAAGATGATATAAAAGATAGCCTAAAAATCATCAATTCAAAATCTCAACAGTTATTGCATTTTATAGACAGTTATAGGCAAGTTGCAGAGCTTCCAAAACCGAAAAAAACACATTTTAATCTGAAAAATTGTGTAGAAAATGTTTTGAAAATTTTCAATACCGAATTTAAAAACAAGAATATCGAAATTATCTTAAATTTAAAAGATTTCCATATCAAAGCAGACGAAAAAATGATAGAACGTGTGCTGGTAAACCTGATTACCAATTCTATTTTTGCATTAGAAAATCTTCAAACTCAAAAGAAAATAAGCATTGAATTACAAGAATTTAACAATAGAATCTTAATAAAAGTAGAAGACAACGGCGGCGGAATTGACGAAAAAATTGCCGACAAAATTTTCTTACCTTTTTTCACAACCCGTCAAAACGGTTCTGGAATTGGGCTTACTCTTGCCAAAAGTATTATGGAAGCACACAATGGATATCTTACTTACAGAAAAACCGAAAATGGCAGCTCGTTTGAAGGTTGGTTAATTTAATATTTTAATAAAAAAAGCACTTACCATTGAAGATAAGTGCTAAAAAGTGGAGGATATCGGGATCGAACCGACCACCTTTAGACTGCCAGTCTAACGCTCTAGCCAGATGAGCTAATCCCCCAAAATATCAATTATCTTTTGATTGCAAATAAGCATCAATAATTTCAAATGCTTTTTGCTCATCGTGAATATTTACTTCTAATTTTAATGCGGTAGCAGTAGGCGTAGAAAGTATAGAATTGAGATATTTATTGCTTATAGAACAAACAATACCAGCATCTTCTAACTTTTTTTTAATGATTTGAATGTGTACCATTTCATCTGCCTCAAAAACAGAAACTCTAGGTGATTGTGCTCCCATATTTCGAAATTAGGGGATAAAATTAGTAAAAATTATCTTAATTTCAACAATTATTGAGATGTATATTTTGTTTTGTACCTATTATAGAGTTCTTTTTGCTGATTATGTAGATTAATCTTTCTGCCATCTATGTATGCTTCTGTGATTTGATTGGTCAATTGGTCTAGTGCATCTCCATCAGAAATAAAAAGTGTGGCACTTTTGCCAACTTCTAAACTCCCAAATCTATTTTCTATGCCTAAAATTTTAGCCAAATTATAAGAAATACTTTGCAATGCCTTTTCTTTTTCTACGCCGTAAGCTGCGGTAGTTCCTGCTAAAAAGGGTAAATTTCTAGAATCTTGATATTCGTGGTCGCCACTATAATCTAAACCATATAGAATTCCTTTATCAGCAACCATCTTGGCAAATTGATAAGGCAATCTTGGCGACATAGAATTATCTAAAGGCAAAGAGTGAACTCTGGTAATAATCAAAGGAAAATTACTTTTCTTAATTTCATCTAAAACTGGTACTAATGCTGCATTTCCTATTAAAACTATGTTTTTAAGCTCTAAATCTTGTGCAAATTTTATGACTTCTAAAGCTTCATTGGCGCTAGAAACTTCTACAAAAAGTTTAGTTTTATCAAAAACAGGTTTTATGGCTTCTAGCTTATAATCTTTAATTGTTGATTTTTGATAAGCTTTGGCTCTGGTAAATAAATTTTTAATTTCTTCCAATTTTTTAATTCTCATTTCCTTTCTTTCCGCTTCTCTTTTTTCATCAAAAAAACGAGTAGAAATGGTAGGCCAAGACATATGTAAAGCATTATCTTTTTCTTCTACAGCGTCTTCCCAATTCCAGCCGTCAAGATTCATAATAGAAGAAGTACAAGAGATTGTTCCGCTTTTAAGAACTGGCTGAGTAAGCAAAACACCATTGGTTCTAACCGTAGGAATTACGTGGCTGTCTGTATTAAATGAAATTAAAGAACGAACTTCGGGTGTAATATCATTAGCTTCTTGTGTATCATCAGTAGCTCTGGTTGCTTCAATTTCTACCAAACCTAGAGTATTATTCACCAAAATAAACCCTGGATAAACGTGTTTATTCTGCGCATTTATAATTTCTGCATTTGACGGAATTGCTCCATTAATCTGAGTGATTTTTCCGTTTTCAAAAACGATACTTGCATTTTGCAAAACATTACCAGTACCTGTATGAATGGTAGCATTGGTAATGGCAATAGGATTTTTCTGAGCTGGTGCTGGTGCAGGTCTTTGCGCCAATCCAAAAACTGAAATTCCTAAAAATATAATGGTTTTAAACTTTTTCATTTTCTAAAAAATTAATGGGTATGATTTTCAGATTCTTCTAAAGTATCACAATGATACTGTTTTGGCTCTTCTTTTTTCAAAGGTTGAGTATTTCCTTTTTTAGTATCTTCGGAGAAAAGCATTTTTTGTACAATTCTGTTTTTTTCTGCTTTTATTTTCTCGTCTTTTGCAATTTGTTCTTTAGCATCAAAAAGCAATTTCCCATCTACAAAAGTTTTGCTTACCGTAGCATATATACTTAGAGGATTATCTGTCCAAAGTACCAAATCTGCATCTTTCCCCACTTCAATACTCCCAACTTTTTTATCAATTTTCAACATTTTAGCAGGATTAAGCGTAACAGTTTTCCAAGCATCTTCTTGAGAAACATTTCCATATTTCACTAATTTCCCAGCTTCTTGGTTTAGTCTTCTTGCCATTTCAGCATCATCAGAATTAATCGCAGTATTAACACCTGCTTGCATTAATAAAGCAGCATTGTAAGGAATTGCTTCTCTTACTTCTTCTTTATAAGCCCACCAATCTGAAAAAGTAGAAGCATTAGCTCCGTGTTTTTTCATAATGTCTGCCACTTTATACCCCTCTAAAATATGCGTAAAAGTATTCACTCTGAAACCAAATTTCTCTGCAATTTTCATAAACATATTAATCTCACTTTGAACATAAGAGTGACAAGTGATAAAACGCTGAGCTTTCAAAATTTCTAAATGAGTTTCTAAACGAAGGTCTTTTCTGTAATTTTTATTGCTGGCTTTTTCTTTTTCGTATTCTAAAGCTCTTGTAAACCAAAAATCATAAGCTTGTTCTACCCCACCTCTAGACTGAGGAAAACGATTAGGATTATTCCCCCAGTTGCTTTGTTTCACGTTTTCACCGAGTGCAAATTTTATAAATTTCGGAGCATTAGGGAATTTCATTCCGTCAGCATTTTCTCCCCAAGCAAATTTTACGATAGAAGATTGACCACCAATTGGATTGGCAGAACCGTGCAATTGCTGAGCAGAAGTTACGCCACCAGAAAGTTGACGATAGAAATTGACATCATCAGGATTTAAAACATCTTCCATTCTTACTTCGGCAGAAGAATTGCTTCCTGCTTCGTTTACACCTCTTGTTAAACCAATATGTGTATGTTCGTCTAGAATTCCGTTGGTTAAATGGAGATTGGTTCCATCTATTTCTTCAGCATTTCCTTTAACTAAATTAGTACCAACTTCTACAATTTTTCCTTTAGAAACTTTAACATCATAATTTTTTACAATTCCTTTACTGGTATTTGTCCAAACGGTAGCATTTTTAATGATATAATCTTTTTGTATAGGCAAAGTTTCGTTGCCGAAAGCTGAAAAAGGATACCAAATTTTTCCTATTTCTGAAGGTTTTTTATCCTCCTCTTTTTTATCCTCTTTTGCCAATTCCTTAACGAAAGATATACTGTATGGAACTTCTTTTCCTTCTTTATTTAATGCAAAACCTTGTTTATTTTTAAAATCGGCAACAGGATAAAGAATTCTGTAATTTTGAAGACTATCTTTTGGCAAAACCAATTCCAGAGCCATTTTATAATCGGTAAAATTCAGTTTTGCTTTACCGTCTTTTTTATCTTTAGAAACTGAAGCTTCAGGTTTATTGATTTTTCCTTTAATTTTTAAATCATACGTTTGATTATTGATATTCAAAGAATATTCTCCTCTTACATCTACCTCAGGAATTTTATTCACTACAAAACTTTTTCCGTTCACCCAGTTTTCATAAAGCATTGCATCTTTATTGAAAAGGTCTTCAGAAAAAATCACAAAATTGGCAATAGAGCCTTTTCTAAGATTTCCTAAAGTATTTTCTACCTTAAAATTTTTAGCTGGTCTGTCGGTAAGTGCTGCAAGAATTTCTTCTTTTGACAAACCGTTTTTATACAATTCTCTCAACTTTGAAAAAAAAGTAGATTTGTCTTTTAATTTATTCATCGTAAAAGAAAACGGAACGCCTTCTTTAGAGAGATAAACCGCATTGTAAGGTGCCATTTCCCAATGTTTAAGCACTGCAACATCTGCCGCTTCTACATCTAGCGCATCGTTTACTTGATATGCTTTCGGATATTCTAAAGGCAAAATTAGATTTCCGTTGGTTGCTTTTATTTCTTTAGCTCTTTGATATTCGTTACCAGAACCTAAAAAAGTGAACTGAAAACCAGCTTCGTCGCCAATTTTATCAGCTCTTAAAACATCCCATTTTTCGGAGGTTTCTATAATGGTTGGCAATTTTTTATATTTGTTAAAAGCTTCTAAATTCAGATTTTTTTGTTCTAAATTTCCGCCTTTTTCATACCAATCTGCATCTAAATAAGTTTGTCTTAGCAAAGCAATAGAACCTGTAAGAGACGTAGGATAAGATTGTTTAGAACTTCCTTTATCAAAAGACAAAAGAAAAGCTGCGTCTTCTTTCACAATTTTATCCGAAGGTTTACCTTGACCTAAAGTTACTAAAACCGCAGAACCACGCACAATTCCGTCTTGGTTGAAGGCTAAAGCAGCGCCAAAACCTTGAGCTAAATATTCTTCGTAAGCTTTAGATTGATTGGTAAAAGTATCAGCAGCTCTGGTGTAAGATTTCACCGCATCATTATAAGCTGCAAAAGAAGCGGTATTTGGGGTATAAATACTTCCGCTATTGTATTCTTTATTTTCAGACTTTTCTACACCTATATTGGTATAAGAATCTATAAACGAAGGATAAACATAAGCACCTTTACCATCAATTACTACTGCATTTTTAGGAATGGACACTTTCCCCGATTCTAAAACTTTACCGTTTTGAACCACCAAAACAGCATCATTAATAACTGTTTTATAATCTTGATACAAGGTAATGTTTTTGATTACGTATAGACTTTGATCTTTTGTGGTAGTATCATTTTGCCAATATCCGACTTGAGCAGAAATAATTCCCGAAAGAACCAAGCCTAAAGAAATAAAGAATTTCTTCATAAACTTATCAATTAGATTTAATTTTGAGCTAAAATAACAATTTTATTCTAATAACCCTATATTTTTGAGGGTGATTAAAAAAAATAAGTCGGATTTTATAACAAACCCGACTTTCACGTTCAATTCATATCATATTAATATTTCTGTACAATTTTTTCAATCTTATCTAATGCAAATTGCAAATCTTCTTGTGACACATTTAGATGCGGACGAAAACGCAATGAACAGTCTCCACAAATTAAAATAATAACATTCTCTTCATATAATTTTTCTTGAAAATCTTTTCTGATCTCGCCAGTTGGTAAATCAAAAGCGCACATTAATCCTTTCCCTCTTGCGTTGGAAATCAATTGAGGATATTTTTCTTGAAGATTTTGTAAACCTTTTAGTAAAAAATCTCCTTGTTTTTGCACATTTTCGAGTAAATTTTCTTTTTCTATGATTTCTAAAACCAATTGAAACCTCAGCATATCAATAAAATTTCCACCGAAAGTAGAATTGATTCTAGAACTTTCTGCAAAAACATGATTTTCAACTTCATTTAGTTTTTCTTTACTCGCCAAAATTCCACAAACTTGTGTTTTCTTGCCAAAAGAAATCACATCTGGAACTACGCTGAAATTCTGAAAAGCCCACATTTTACCAGTAATTCCGATGCCAGTTTGAACTTCGTCAAAAATTAATAAAATATCATTTTCATCGCAAATTTTTCTTAATTCTACAAAAAATTCGTCACGGAAATGATTGTCGCCACCTTCCGCTTGAATTACTTCAATAATAATACACGAAACTTTATCAGGATTCATCAAAATCGCTTGTTCTATTTCTACCAAAGCCAATTGTTCGTTTTTGATGGTTTCTTGTAAATTTTCTTCAGTAATCGGGAAATGTAATTTCGGATTGATGATTCTAGGCCAATCAAACAATGGAAAATATTGATATTTTCTAGGGTCTGAAGTATTGGTTAAACTTAAGGTATAACCGCTTCTTCCGTGGAAAGCTTGTTTGAAATGAATCGCCATAGAACCTTCGGTTTCGCTTCCTTTTTGCCAATTTTTTCTGGTTTTCCAATCGAAAGCAGTTTTCAAAGCATTTTCTACAGCAAGAGCGCCACCTTCCACAAAAAAACAATAAGGCAATTCTTTAGGAATCGCAACTCTACCAAAAGTTTCTACAAAATCTGCAAATTCTTGCAAATACACATCTGACATTGTAGGTTTATAAACCGCCATCTTGCCTAACCAAGCAGATTTTCCTACGATATAGGGATGATTATAACCCACAGAAGCCGAACCAAACATAGAAAACATATCTAGAAATTTTTGGCCTGATAACCGATCTACAATCCAAGAACCGTGAGATTTTTCATAATCCATCACGAAATCAAAACCATCTGCTAAAAGATGTTTTCCTAGAGTTTCTTTCACTTTGTTGCCAGAAATTTCGTGGCTTAATTCTATTGTTTTGTTCATAATTTTTTTGTTTCGGTTTTGAGTTTCAAGTTTCAAAATTGATATTTATTTCGGTGCTTCGCACCTTATTTCTTTACATTTCTATTATTCATAGCGCTTCGCACTATGCTATTGATTCCGCAACTTCGTTGCTTCCAAAATTCGTGATTTGTAGTTTTTTTCTACATTTTTTATTTCATAGCCCTTAGCACTATTCTATTGATTTTGCAACTTCGTTGCTTGTTTTACAAAAACCAATTTCAGTCTTCCAACATCAAACACTCAACATCCTGAATCAAACATCCAACTCTCTACAAATCAAACTTAATTCCTTGTGCTAAAGGTAAATTGGTGGTGTAATTAATGGTGTTGGTTTGTCTTCTCATGTAAACTTTCCAAGCGTCAGAACCAGATTCTCTTCCTCCACCCGTTTCTTTTTCTCCGCCGAAAGCTCCGCCAATTTCTGCACCAGAAGTTCCGATGTTTACATTGGCAATTCCGCAATCTGAACCAGCGTGAGAAAGGAATTTTTCTGCTTCTCTTAAATTATTGGTCATAATTGCAGAAGATAAACCCTGCACTACTCCATTCTGAATTTCGATGGCGTTTTCTACGTCTCCAGAATATTTTAATAAATATAAAATCGGGGCAAAAGTTTCGTGTTGTACGATTTCAAAATGATTTTCGGCTTCTGCAATGGCTGGTTTTACGTAGCAACCGCTTTCGTAGCCTTTTCCTTTCAAAACTCCACCTTTTACGAGAAGTTTTCCGCCTTCTTCCTCTACTTTTTTCAAAGCATTTTCGTACATTTTTACAGCATCAGTATCGATTAATGGACCAACATGATTGCTTTCGTCAAGCGGATTTCCTATTTTTAATTGTCCGTAAGCTGCAACCAGAGCGTCTTTCACTTTTTCGTACATACTTTCGTGAATGATTAATCTTCTGGTAGAAGTACAACGTTGACCCGCAGTTCCTACTGCACCAAAAGCAGCACCAATTACCGTCATTTTAATATCTGCATCAGGAGTTACAATAATAGCGTTGTTTCCGCCTAATTCTAGTAGAGATTTTCCTAATCTTGCCGCTACATTTTGTGCCACAATCTTTCCCATTCTGGTAGAACCAGTCGCAGAAATAAGAGGAATCCTGTTATCTTTCGCCATTAAATCTCCAATTTCCGCATCACCAATTACTAAATTTGAAATTCCTTGAGGCAAATTATTTTCTTTAAGAACTTCATTAATAATATTTTGACAAGCAATTCCACAAAGTGGCGTTTTTTCTGAAGGTTTCCAAATGCAAACATCACCACAAATCCAAGCTAAAGCAGTATTCCAGCTCCAAACAGCTACCGGAAAATTGAAAGCAGAAATAATTCCTACAATTCCTAGAGGATGATATTGTTCGTACATTCTGTGTCCTGGTCTTTCTGAATGCATCGTAAAACCGTGCAACTGACGAGATAAACCGACAGCAAAATCGCAGATGTCTATCATTTCTTGAACTTCACCCAAACCTTCTTGCAGAGATTTCCCCATTTCGTAAGAAACGAGTTTTCCTAAATCGTCTTTATGTTTTCTGAGTTTATCACCAAATTGTCTTACGATTTCTCCACGTTTTGGAGCAGGCATTAACCTAAATTCTTTAAAAGCTTTTTCGGCTTCGGAAATTACTTTTTCGTAATCTTTTTTAGATGAAGAAGTAACTTTGGCAATGAGTTTTCCGTCAACAGGTGAGTAACTTTCGATTACTTTACCAGAAGCGAACCATTTTCCGCCAGTAGAAGTTCCTTTATTTTCTGATTTTATTCCTAAATTTTTTAAAGATTTTTCAATTCCGAAATCTTTATTTTTTTTTGCCATTTTTTTGAATTTGTTCTTTCGTAAATATAAATATTATTAGCTGAATCCTATGAAAAAATGCAAAAATTGCTTTAAATAAAATTCTTTTTACTGATTTCGTTTAAAATTTTAATTAGAATTATTTGAAAAAGACAAAAACTAAAAATAAAATATCTACAATAAACATTAAACTCTCTTAACATATCAATGATTTTCGGGATTAAAATAATACATTTGCATAAAAATTACTTCCGAATAATTCTGAAATGACAAAACACGAAATTGTATTAATGAGCATCACCGGTGAAGATAAACCTGGTGTAACTTCTTCTCTTACAGAAATTTTAAGTAAACATAACGCTACTATTTTAGACATTGGGCAGGCCAATATTCATCAATCATTATCATTAGGTATTCTTTTCCGTCTAGATCCCGATATGCAAGGGAATATTTTGAAAGATTTACTTTTCAAATCTTATGAACTGGGCGTAAATGCAAAGTTTACCCCTATCAAAAGAGAGGAATATGATGCTTGGGTTTCGAGGCAAGGAAAAGAAAGTTTCGTGATTACACTTCTCGGACAAAAAATAGAAGCCAATCAACTCTCGCAAGTAACACAAGTTATTGCAGAGCAAGGTCTCAATATTGACACGATAAAACGTTTAACTGGTAGAATACCACTAGACAGTGACAATGATTCTAACGATAGGTCTTGTATAGAACTTTCGGTGAGAGGTACGCCACAGAATTTGAATTTAATTCACGAGAAATTTGTGAATTTAAGTGGTGAATTAGACATTGATATTTCTTTCCAAAAAGATAATATTTATCGTAGAAATCGCCGTTTAATTTGTTTTGACATGGATTCTACTTTGATTAAAACCGAAGTAATAGACGAACTGGCAGATAGAGCTGGCGTAGGCGAAGAAGTGCGTGGTATTACTGAAGCTGCAATGCGTGGTGAACTAGATTTTAATGAAAGTTTCAAAAAAAGAGTTTCTCTTTTAAAAGGTCTAGACGAATCTGTAATGCAAGAAATTGCAGATAATTTGCCCATTATGGATGGTGCAGATAGATTAATGCATACCCTTAAAAAATGCGGTTATAAAATTGCAATTCTTTCCGGAGGTTTTACCTATTTTGGGAATTATCTTAAAAAACGATTTGGTGCAGATTATTTGTATGCTAACGAACTCGAAATTATTGACGGAAAACTTACAGGAAAACATTTAGGAGATATTGTTGACGGAAAAAGAAAAGCAGAATTACTGAAATTTTTGGCACAAGTAGAAAAAATAGAATTAGACCAAGTAATAGCTGTAGGAGATGGAGCCAATGATCTACCAATGCTTAACATAGCAGGTCTTGGAATAGCCTTCCATGCAAAGCCAAAAGTAAAGGAAAACGCTAGACAATCGATATCATCTATTGGTCTAGATGGTGTATTATACTTTTTAGGCTTTAGAGATAGACATATTAATGAAGAATTTTAAACAGTTGTTTTATAGATATAATAAATCGAGATTATTTTATCCTAAATCATTAATTCTATACTTTTGTAGAAAATTAGAGATAAGTGGAGAATAAGGAAGAAGAAAAATTACCAAAATGGAAATCTATCTTAAAAAGATATGGCTGGATTGGTATTTTGTTTTTCTCTGTTAAAGGTACAATTTCACTTATCGCTATAATATGGGGAGCAAATGCTTTAAAAGGTTGTATGTAAAATTCAACTTAATTATCAACTCAATATATTTTTTTTTATTATTTTGTTTTAACTTTTGATTAAAATGCTAATCATACCAAAAGAAACCACAAACAAAATATGAATATGAAAAATTTAGTTTTAAGTTTTGCAATTCTAACATCAGTATTAAGTTTTGCACAACAAAGAGAAGATAGAAATCTAAGAGGAGAAAGAAAAAGAGTAGCACAAGGTATAAAATCTGGAGAAATAACACCTAGAGAAGCAATTGCTATTGAAAAACAAGCCCGAGATGTAAAACAAGCAAAAAGAGCAGCTGCTGCAGATGGACAAATCACTTTAAAAGAAAGAGCAAAAATTGCTAGACAAGACAAACAGCTAGATAGAACCATCAATAGAAAGAAACACAATTGATGATCACTATATTTTTACTAAACACAAAAAAGGAGAAGAATAAAAATTCTTCTCCTTTTTTATGTAACATAAGTTACTTTCATTTGTCAATAATTTTATATTTTGCATAAAAATAACTCAATGAAAACACTTATATTGACTCCAATAATTATATTATTAGCTATTGGATGTAAAAAAATTGACAAAAAAGTAGAAATAATACCAAATCCAAAAATAGAAGAAAAAACACCTAAAGCAAAAGCCCTAAGCTACGCTATTGAAACTAAGGAATTATTAGGTAAAAATCTTCAAGAAAAAATGAAACAAGGTGGCGCAGAAAATGCTTTAGAATTTTGTAATGTAAATGCCATACCGCTCACCGAATCTGTTGCTAAAAATCATAAAATAAATATTAAAAGAGTTTCTGATCAACCAAGAAATCAATTAAATATAGCAAATGAAAAAGAAATAAAGTACATTAATTTATTCAAAGAAAGAATTGCTAATGGTGAAAAATTGAAGCCAGAAGTTGTAACCCAACAATTATATGTACCAATAATCACCAACCCAATGTGCCTACAATGTCATGGCAAAATTGAAGAAAGCAATCCTAAATTAGCAACTAAAATCAAACAGTTATACCCCAAAGACAAAGCAACGGGCTACAGTGAAAATCAGGTTAGAGGAATTTTTGTAGTTAACTTACCAAAATAAAAAAAGCCAGACAAGAACCCTTGTCTGGCAAAAATAAATTAACTTTTAATCAGTTTTTTTAGTATGGTTTCCTCATCTAATTTTTTAGTACAGAAAAACCAATCTTTGCAATCTAAAATTTCTTTGTCTTCCATTCTTTCTTTAGCAACGCCACAAGAACCTGCCGTTGGAACAATTACGTCTTGCCCTGGTCTCCAATCTGCAGGTGTAGCAACACCAAATTCATCTGTAGTCTGCATTGCAATTAGCGCTCTGTACAATTCATCAAAATTTCTACCAATACTTAATGGATAATAAATAATAGCACGGATAATTCCTTTTGGATCTACAAAAAACACCGCTCTCACTGCCTTTGTATTGCTTTCTCCAGGCTGAATCATTCCGTATTTTTTAGCAATAACCATCGTGATGTCTTCTATTAAAGGAAAGGTAACTTCTATGTTTTTCATTCCGTTAAATTCTACTTTTTCTTTGATGGTTCTGAGCCAAGCGATATGACTGTATAAACCATCTACAGAAAGTCCTACCAATTCACAATTAGCTTTTTGGAATTTTTCTTGTAAATGTGCAAATGTCATAAATTCTGATGTACAAACTGGAGTAAAATCTGCAGGATGACTAAAAAGAATGCTCCATTTCCCTTCATAATCCGAAGGATAGTTGATTTCACCTTGTGTTGTAACTGCTTTAAATTCTGGTGCTTTATCACCAATTCTTGGCATACTAAATGTTTCTTGAATCTGTTGTTCCATTACTATTTATTTTTTCTAATTAATAACAAAAATATTTTTAAATCAATAGGTTTTATGTAATGAAAGTTACTTAATCAATAGATATAACTAATAATTATGATTCAAAAAAAACCATTGGAAATTCTGAGGCTACTGAAAAAATGGTCTATTTTAAAAAGTGAGTATTATAGGATGGAAATTCAAAAATTAACAATCACTAACGTCTTAATTATCAATCATATAAAAAAGGAAAGAATATGAAATTCTCTGCTTTTTTTTAAAGACTTCTAAGTAACCTCAGAATTTCTAAACGTTTTTTTGTTTATATCTAAATTAAGGTTTATCCAAACCTCTTGTTCCCCCGTGTCCTAATGCAACTACTCTTAATATTTTAATATTGAGAATAATGAATCTAAAAAATTGATAAAAAGGATTTTGCATTTTAGATTTCATTTTTGAGGATATTCTTTGTGCCATAAATTTTATTTTTAAGTTATAATTTTATTCAGGAATCATATACCAAAAAGGTTTCATTTTTGCCTTCCAAAGGAATGCAAAATGCAAAGAGTATTTTACCCAATGTCCTCCTAAACCTATCTCACCAAAGGTTTTTTTGAGGTCTCTACCTCCAGATTTTTTATATTTTATATAATCAGGAACTATTGGAAAAGTGGTAATACTAATGGCAGAACCTTTGGTTATACCATAACCGGCCGAAGCTACACAAGCTGCTCCCATATTTCCGAGCGAGCCACGATGTGGTGTAATGATTTTTCCTGCGATAATGCTTTCTATAATATTATCAGCTACTAATTTAGCAGTTATTCCAGATGGCATACCCGTTCTAGGTGGCGCAGGAAAAATTTCGGTTCCGTTGGGAGATTTTCTTGGTTTTGAAATGGTATGAGGTGGCGCAAAAGCAATCCCAGGTGCAAAAATATTAGGATAACTTGGATTTTGATAGGTTTCTGGCCAATCTTGCACCGTCCATTCTTCGTAAGGTTTTGGGGTATAATCTGCATCTACAATCATAAAACCGCGAAACAGTTTTTCTGTAATATCTTGTCCATTTTTATCAAATGCTTTGAAACCATGTCCCGAAAAAGCAGGAATAAGCATTCCAAAATCGAAAGTTTCGGTTTTGTATTCTCCATTTAGATTTTCGTAATGAGCAATTCCGTCTTCAATTTTGTTTACACCTGCTCCCAAAATCCATTTAATATCACGATCTTCAAAAACCATTTCTACCATATCACTAGATTTCATAATCATATCGCCATAGGTAAGCAACATTCCGTCCATTCCAAAATCTCCGAGTTCGTTTTCGTTGGATATCCAAGTGATTTCGGCTTTTTCTCTTAAACCACAGCGTCTTAATTCTGAATCTACATTGAGAATATATTCGAAAGCTGCACCTTGGCAAGTCGCTTTTGGATGCCCAGTCCCAATAAGAATTTTAATTTTTCCCGAAGATTTTTTTAATTTCAGTTTTAAATTCGTAAAAGCAGCTGATGCATGTTCTGCGTGATCATAGCTACAAACCGAATAGCATTTATTAGTCCCAGGATTCATGCCTTCAGTTAAATCAAATGCTAGTTTAGGACCAGTTGCATTCACCAAAAAATCATAATCAATAATTTCTTGTTTTCCTTTATTTTCTCCAAAAACATATTCTGCAATTACATAAGGTTTGGTATTTTTCTCGTCACCTTCTGGATGAAAAGAAATCACTTTTGCTTGTTTGTAACCAATTTTATGCTTCTTGTAAAGAGGTTCTAAGGGAAATTTTACATCATTTGGAGACATTCTACCAACACCTACCCAAATATTGGAAGGAACCCATTGATAATTAGAATTTGGAGAAACAACGAGTACTTCGTGCTGTTTTCCTAACTTTTTTCGGAGTTGAGAAGCTGCTGTATGACCTGCAATTCCTGCTCCTAAAACTACTATTTTAGACATATTTTGTTTTTCTCAAAAATAAATAAATGACATTTGTCATATTGTAACCATTGTTACATATATAAAATTAAAAGAAAGAAATTACACTTTTTCAGATAGAATTTCCTCAATATAGATGAATTTTGCCTTTTCTACTTTTATATTTTCTTTGTCTAGATCTGCTTTCAATCCTTTTCCCATCCCAAAGTAAAGCAAAAGGTCTGCTTTTGAAATTATTTCGATTAAATCTTTATGATTATGTTGTTGCTTTTCCACACTATGTCTTCCACAGCAAGATTCACCGTAATGGTGTGAATGAGAATTAACTTCATACTTTGTAGATACCACATTACCATTTTCTATTTCAAAAAACGCAAATTCTTTGCATTTTCCAGTGTGAGCTGCTATGGTTTTCCTGTCGTTGGTTGGGATTGCTATTTTCATTTTAATTTAATTTATTTTGATTTTCTAATTTTTTAAAAAGCCAAAAAACGATTTTGTACGTAGCGTAAATCATAATTGGCAAACTGATAAATTGTATAATTTCTTTGGTGTACATTTTAAAATTGTTAAGTTGTAAAATCGTAAAATTGTTTAATAAACGTGAGCTTCGGTTTTTTCTAAATCTTTTTCGGAAATATTTTTGGCGTCTAATTTTTTCCAAACCAAAGCAATGTAAGCCAAAACAAAAGGCACTAACAATGAAACATAACTCATCGTTCTCAACGTAA
>ERZ650312.719-NODE-719-length-18711-cov-5.548939_pt1 | contig 18711 bp, 18 predicted proteins | sample MGYA00376248_ERZ650312 | MGnify/ENA primary metagenome ERZ650312 (study PRJEB26733, sample SAMN07839316) | wastewater metagenome | biome: urban; feature: wastewater treatment plant; material: waste water | place: USA: North Carolina | collected 2016-07-28 ... | reverse complement strand
TGTTACAACTTCCATAACTTTATCATAATCAGGATGATTAGTTACTTCTGAACAGTATTCAACGTGTTTAACAATACCTTCTTTATCAATTACTAAAGCTCCTCTTTCTAATAATCTTAGCTCTTTTATTATGAATCCATATTTTGTTCCAAAATCTAAATCTCTATGATCTGAAACAGTTACAGCACTTTCAATTCCTTCCGCTGCACAAAATCTACTTAATGCAAATGGTAAATCAACAGATATTGTAACTATTGCAACTTTATCCCCTAATTTTGCTGCTTCTTGGTTGAATCTAGTTGCTTGTAATGCACAAACTCCCGTATCTATAGAAGGGAATGCTGTTATAACAACAACTTTACCTAATACACTGCTTAATTTGAATTCTGATAAGTCTTTGTTCAATGCTGTAAAATCCCTTGCTTTATCTCCAACTTTTATTTCTTCACCTAATAATGTTATTGGATTTCCTGCAAATGTTGCTACATTTTTTCTCTCAGTCATGTTTTTTCCTCCATTGTTTTATTTTATTTTATTATTCATATCATTTGAATATACAAATATTATACAATAAATTGATTTAATTGTCAATTTATCATTTTCTACACAACATAAAACACATCAGGATATACAGCTAATCCAGTTACTTCGTCTGCTGTATTATCTAATTTTAATACCATAAAATTCTCCTCAGGGACATCAAATGGTGATTTAATGCTATATTTTGTTGAAACTTCAAATCCAAATTTACTATAATATTCTTTATGACCTAAAACAACTATTGCTTTATAGTTTAATTTTTTTGCCTTCTCTATTGCTGCTTCTAGCATTTTTTTACCTACACCCATTTTTTGGAATCCTGGGACTACTGCCATTGGTGCTAGCGCTAATATTCCTTCATTATACAATTTACCATTATCACTTTGAATTGCTATTTTCGTAAACATAATGTGTCCTATTTGTTTTCTTTTTGCATCTGAAACTAACTCAAACTGATTGCTACTTTTTTTAAATAATATTGCCGATGCTAGATTAACATCAATATCAGCTATTAGAGAGAGCTCTTTTACATATGTCTGCCCATCTCTCAACTTTCTAATCAATTCTTTTTCAGCCGCTCTATTAAATGCTAATGTGTTTATATTATCTACAGCCTCTGTATCATTTCTATTCTCTTCTCTTACATAAATATCATTTTCTTGTAATCTTATAACCATTATGTGCCTCCGTTTTATTTGTTAAATCCTAATTTTTCGTATGCCCCTTTACGGACTTTATTTCTAAAAAATGAAGTCCAACCAAGTAATAATCCTGGAGTCCCAAGTGCCATTTTACTCCATTTATAGAAATTAAATTCATCTGTATGCTTTATAATTTTACCATTTTCAATTTCCATATTTGCAATAATAACATTTCTTACTTTCCTTCTTGATGCAGAAAATAAATAATCTGCTATCCATTCTACTTTTACTTTATTTTCAGAATATTCTTTAATTGTGTATTTTATAGACATGTCTTTATTACCAATTAGTAAACTTGACCACATTTTTATTGTCTCTTCATAATTAAGACCTACGAAAATTTCATCATTAAATATAAGTTTTTCGTCGTATAATTTTTTTAATGTTTCAACATCTGCAGAAGCAAATGCATCGTAAAATTTAATTGCTATTTCTTTTGTATTCATTTTATTCTCCTCGCTCTTCTCTCTTTTATTTTACTACTTATTCAAAAAAAATTCCAGATTTTTATCACTCATTATAGAAATTTAATGCATTTTATGATATAATTCTTAGTACATTGGGGATGTCTAGGTTTCGACAAGATACGAAGCTTATTACTTGCAAGTAGACGGAAGTCTTTAAAATTCAAACTTAATTTAATCGGAAACGATAATTACGCACTAGCTGCCTAAGGGCGGCTCACCCTCATAAGGAATCGCCATTTTTCTTTTGAACGGTGTCATTATAATGGCTTACTATTATGTATGACTATAGCGTAATAGGAAATTTAATAGTCTCGCTATAAGACTTTTGTTTGTTTAACATCTTATAGTTAAAATGATAAATGAACTAAACTTGTAGACGGTAGTAAGGACTTTTTGTTTTGGACGCGGGTTCGATTCCCGCCATCTCCACCAATAATTTAAAGACTAATATTAATATGTATATCAAACAAACTACACTTGTAAGCTTAGATACTGCTTTTATGAGTGTAGTTTTTCTTTTTTCAATTTTACTTTGTGTGCCAAATATTTACTGTAGACTTAATTTTTGTCTCTCTTTTCTCTTTTTACTTAGTGACTAGAAGCATTAATTTTACTGGACTTGTTGATGTTTTTGTGTTATATTTATAACAGTAGATTGAAAATCAACCTACAAATTTATTATTTAGAAAGGAACACAAATGGATAACCACACACATTCAAAAGAAAATAAATTTTTAAATGCTAACTCTGAAATTACTTTTGCAATTGTATCAGGAATGACTCTTCTTTCAGGGATTATTCTTGAGACTTTTACTGGCTTTTCATATTTAGCACATATATTTTATGTAATTTCTGCTTTTTCAGGAGGTTTTTTCCCTGCAATCGAAGCATATCATGGACTAAGACATTTAGAATTCGATATAGATTTTCTAATGATCTTTGCTGCTATTGGAGCATTCTCACTAGACAAATACGCAGAAGGAGCATTTTTACTTTTCTTATTTAGCTTAGGACATTCACTAGAACATTATGCAATGAATAGGGCTAAGAAACAAATCACTTCATTAAGTGACTTAACTCCGCCGAAAGCGACTTTAAAAAAGGGGAATGACTTAGTTGAAGTTGATGTTAAAGAATTAAAATTAGGAGACATAGTCGTTGTTAGACCAGGAAGTAAAATTCCAGTTGATGGAGTTGTAGTTGATGGTACAGGCTTTGTAAACCAAGCACCTATTACAGGTGAGAGTTTAGAAGTTGAAAAAATACCGATTGATAAGATTCTTTTGTCTACTGCTACATACGAAAACATTGAAGAATCTCATAAAGTATTTGCGGGAACAATTAATGGTGATTCATTACTAGAAATTAAAACATTGAGATTGAATGAAGATTCCACTCTTTCTAGACTTATTAAATTAGTTAATGAAGCTGAATCTAAACAATCTCCAACACAATTATTCACAAAAAAAGTTGAAAAATATTACGTTCCACTTATATTAATACTGGTTGTTATACTTTGTTTTGCATTTCTTATTCTAAAAGAAACGCCAAAAGAAAGTTTTTATAGAGCTATGGGTGTCCTTGTTGCAGGAAGTCCTTGTGCATTAGCTATCTCAACACCTAGTGCTGTTTTAAGTGCTATAGCAAGAGCAGCAAAAGAAAGAGTACTTATTAAAGGTGGTAAAGCACTTGAAATAATGGGAAGTCTTGATGCCATAGCATTTGACAAAACTGGTACCCTTACAAAAGGTAAACCAGTTGTAAAAAATATTTTAAACTTCAATATATCTGAAAAAGAACTATATGAAATTTTATATGTAATGGAATTATCTAGCACTCACCCTCTTGCAAAAGCTGTTACAAAAGCATGTAAAGAGTTTGTTAATAGTGAAACTATTGGATCTTTAGAAAATGTTCAAAATATAAGTGGGCGTGGTATGATTGCAAATTATAAAAATGATAAAATACTTGTTGGTAATAAAGAACTAATTGAAGAAAATAATATTACTATTGATAGTGATATTATTACTAGAATCTTAACATTGCATGATGATGGTCATACAACGATAGTCATTGCAAAAAACAAAGATGTTATAGGTCTTGTTTCACTTATTGATGAACCTAGAGAAACATCAAAACAAGTAATAGCTGAATTGAAAAAATTAGGCATTACTAGATTAGCTATGTTAACAGGAGATAATGACAGAGTTGCACAATCAATTGGAAAAGATTTAGGCTTAACAGAAATTTATGGTAGTTTATTACCTGAAGATAAATTAACTATTATTGATAAACTTGTATCTGAATACTCAGAAGTTGCAATGATTGGTGACGGAACTAATGATGCACCTGCAATGGCTCACAGTTCAGTTGGAATTGCAATGGGAGCGGCTGGTTCTGATGTAGCATTAGAGACAGCTGACGTAGCATTACTATCTGATAAGATTGAAAATTTACCTTTTGTCGTAGGATTGGGTAGAAAATCAAAACAAATAATTAAACAAAATTTATTTATAAGCTTAGGAACTATATTATTTTTAATACCTGCATCTATTATTGGTTTAACTAACATGGGTATTACAGTCTTTATACATGAAGGTTCAACAGTTTTAGTTGTATTTAATGCACTAAGACTTCTAAAATATAAAAATAAAATAAAATTTCAAGATCAGGAAGGATAGAAATGACGATAACAAGAGAAAATTTTGAAATTCAAAGAAAATTGACCGCTATAGTATTGATAATCTTCTTTATAAAAATACTTGCATGGTATTTTACAAATTCAGTAGCAATATTAACTGACACATTAGAATATACTATCAATGTAGTTGCCGGATTTATAGGGCTTTATAGTCTTTATATTTCATCTAAACCAAAAGATAGCAGTCATCCTTATGGTCACGGTAAAGTAGAGTTCTTATCTGCATCAGTTGAAGGTCTTATGATGATCCTATCTTCATTTATAATTATTTATGAAGCCATAAATAACTTAACGCATCCACATGAATTAAAGCAGTTAGATTATGGAATATATTTAGTTTTATTAACTGGAATAATTAATTATGGTGTTGGATTTTACTCTATAAAAAAAGGTAAAAAGAATAATTCTCTTGCATTAATTGCAACTGGGAAACATATGCAATCTGATACTTATGCAACTATTGGTATTGTTATTGGACTAGTATTAATCTACTTCACACATTATGCTTGGATTGATAGTGCTGTTGCGTTTATATTTGCTATAATAATAATTACATCGGGTTATAGAATTTTAAGAAATTCAATTGCAGGAATTATGGATGAAGCAGATTATGAACTTTTAGGTCAAGTCGTTTCATTTTTCAATATTAATAGAGAAGAAAATTGGATAGATTTACATAATTTAAGAATTAAAAAATATGGTGGTACACTTAATTTAACATGTCATTTAACGCTTCCTTGGTATATTAGCCTAAAAGAAGGACACTTAATTGTTGATAGAGTAGAAAAAATGATAGATGATCAGTTTGATAACGATGTAGAAGTTTTTATTCACACAGACTCTTGTCTTCCAGAATCTTGTAAAATTTGCCAACTTAAAAATTGTAAAGAAAGACAATCTGAATTTATTAAAAAAATAGATTGGACTGTAGAAAATATTTCCAATGATTTAAAGCATAAAATATAACAAAATCCCCTTTAAGGGGATTTTTATTTTACATGGTAATTATGTTTATTTCAATTTTGTTTGGGTCAATAATTATTTTCTTGTATTCCCTATCTGAAAATATTTCTTCATATTTATCTTTAGAAACAGTTATAAATATTCTTTCAATTCCTGTCGAAATTTCTGATTTTGCTTTAGTATAATTTGGATTCCATTGATTCATCCCAAAATGATGATGATAATTATCATGAGATAGGAAATATGCACTTTGAAGTTCAGAAGTTATATTCAATTTCAAATTATTTATGTAAAAATCTTTATATTCTGTAAGGCTGTGTGACTCAAGATGAACATGACCAATCACACTACCTAGCGGAAGTACATATTCTGGCATTCCATCTGAGATTTCAAATAATTTTTCAACATTAACTTCATCCGTTCCCATAGACACATGTCCATTTTCCCATGTCCATAATTCTTTGTCTCTATCTGAATAAATCTCAATACCATTGCCTTCTGGATCCGTCATATATATTGCTTCACTTACAGTATGATCTCCTGCTCCTGACAACGATATTTTTTCTTTAATAGCATTTCTTAAAAAATTTCCTAAATCTGACATTGAAGGTAATTTATAGGCAACATGATAGACATTTGCCTCATCTCTTTTTCTTTCTACTTCATTGCCATTTGAAATAAGTACTAATAATGATTTTTCTTTTGTTCCTAATGTAACTCTTATATTATTCTCATTTTTTTCTTCACTTATAATATGAAACTTAAGTTTTTCGCTATAATACTCTTTCATTATTGCCATATTTTTAACTCTTAATTCTACACTTTCTATATTAAAATTACTCATACTGCCTCCTAAAATATTTACTTTTCTTTTTTATATGAAATTAATTATAACAGAAAAATGTGTAGCAATTATGTGTTTATAATAATGGTGAAAATAGTTTGAAAATAGCATTTCTTAATTTTTTTATCAAATTTTTTCTCAATATTGATTCTAACTTCACTTCTTCACACTCTTTTATATCTTTAAAAAATTGATCTCTCAATTGTTCTGTTAATTCTTTGTTGTAAAATACCGTATTAATCTCATAATTTACTTCAAAACTTCTACTATCAAAGTTACAAGTTCCCATTGTTGATAATTTTCCATCTATCATTACATTTTTATTATGCATAAATCCTTTTTTATATTGATATATTTTGACACCTGCCATTAATAAACTCTCAAAATATGTTTGTGCAACCCAAAATGGAACTTTTTTATCAGGAACCCCAGTCATCATTAGTTTAACTTCCAAGCCAGATAATGCTGCTACTTGCAAACTCTCTAAAAGAGTTTCGTCTGGTATAAAATACGGGCTTTGAATTAATATTTCCTTTTTAGCTTCTGAAATCATTATGTTGAATGCATTTTTTATAGTTGCCCATGCTGAATCTGGTCCACTAATTGCAACTTGTAGTAATTTATCTGGATTGTATTGCTCTATTTTCACATTATTTATTTCATAACTTCCATCACTATTTAACCAATCAGCAATAAACACAGCTAAATAATAATATGTCAGCTCTCCAACAATACGAACATTTGTGTCACGCCAATATTTAAATGGTCCTCCATCAATATATTCTGTCCCTATATTCATTCCACCTGTATGTAGTATTTTATGATCTATAATTATCATTTTTCTATGATTCCTATAGTTAAATCTGTGAACTTTAAATTTTAAGTCCAAAAAATATTTATATTTAATTCCACTATCTCTAAGTTCTTTCTTATATTTCCTAGATATCTTAAATATTGAGCCTACTCCATCAAATATAAGCTTAACTTTAACACCCTCTTTTGATTTTTCAACTAAGATATCTTTTATTTCCTCCCCTAGTTTATCAGATTTCCAAATATAGAATTCCATTTCTATATTGTGTTTAGCTTTTCTCAAATCTTTTTTTATAGCTTCGAAAGTCTCTTCTCCATTAAAATAAAATTTACAAGATTCATTATTACTTATATAACTTTTATCAGTTTTATATAGCATTCTAGATACTTTTTGTGATCTCTCGTCTAATTTAAGATGGTTTAATTCATGTTTTATTTCTCTTTCTGTTTTCTTTTTCCCAGTTTCTTTAAATAGTTTTGTTGCATCATGCTTTACTAATTTATTTTCAAAAATATCTAGTACAATATTTCTATAATTCTCTCTCATTTGATTTAATCTTTGTCGCTTTCTCCAATCAATTCCTACTGAAAAATACAGTATTGGTCCTAAAAATGGGAATATTATTATTGTAAATACCCAAGATATCATTGATGAAGACTTCTTATCTGATAATAAAACTCCTAATATTGCCATTATAGTTAATACTATATATCCATTTTTTAGTAATTCTAAAATATCAATAATATTTATAACTAATATTTTTTCAAATAAGTTCATATTTCCTCCTAGAATTGCTCTTTATAATATTGATGAACAGATTCAGCACATTTAATTCCATCTACTGCTGCAGACATTATTCCTCCTGCATATCCAGCACCTTCTCCACAAGGAATAATCCCTTTTATATTAGAAAACATCTTGTCATCCCGTATTATTCTAACTGGTGAAGAACTTCTACTCTCTACACCTGTTAATAAAGAATCATATTTCATAAATCCTCTTAATTTTCTATCAAGATCTACAATTCCTTCTCTTATTGATTCTACTATAAAATCAGGTAAACAATCTGATAGATTTGTTAATGTATATCCTATGCTATAACTTGGTTTCACATTACCTAATTTTGTTGATTTTTTATTTTCTAAGAAATCTCCAACTAATTGAACAGGTGCATTGTAATTACTACCACCTAGTTTATATGCCGCTTCTTCTAATCTTCTTTGAAACTCTATTCCTGCTAATGGGCTATCATTCCCAAAGTCTTTTGGTTCAACATTTACTAAAACTGCAGAATTTGCGTTTTCTAAGTCTCTGCTATAATAACTCATGCCATTTACTACCAATCTTCCTTCTTCACTCGCAGAAGGGACTACAACGCCTCCTGGACACATACAGAATGTATAAACACCTCTTCCGTTTTTAAGTTTAGTATTTAGTTTATAATCTGCTGCTGGTAATAGACTCGCAAATTTACCATACTGGCTATTATTTACCATCTCTTGCTTATGCTCTATTCTTACTCCCACTGAAAATGGCTTTGCTTCAATATTAATTTTATTGTTGTATAACATTTCAATTGTATCTCTAGAGCTATGTCCAAGTGCAAGTATTACAGCATCTGTTTCAATTTCTGAAATGCTTTTATCAATCGTTGATTCTATAGTAACACTTTCTATCTTTTCATTTTTATGTGTTACTGAGATAAGTTTATTACAAAATCTATATTCTCCACCTAATTCTTCTATCTTTCTTCTCATTTTCTTTAATACGTCTATTAATTTATCTGTCCCAACATGTGGTTTTGACAAATATGCAATTTCTTCTGGTGCTCCTGCTGCAATTAACTCATTAATAATTTTCTTTATTTTATCATTATTAACATTTGTTGTAAGTTTCCCATCAGAAAATGTTCCTGCCCCACCTTCTCCAAATTGGACATTTGATTCTGTATTAAGCACTCCTTTTTCAAAAAAATCATCTACATCTTTCATTCTTTCATCAACATTTTTTCCACGTTCAATTATAATGGGCTTCAATCCAGCCTCAGCTAGAACAAGTGCTGCAAATATCCCTGCAGGTCCACTCCCTACAACAATCGGTCTTTTAGCTTTTGTTGTTATTTTCTCTATTGAATACTTGTATTCTTCGACTGTTCGCACATTATTTAATTCTAAAAATAAATGTTCATTCTCTAGTTCTATATCAACAGAATAAACAAACATCACATTCCCTTTATTTCTAGCATCTATTGACTTTGCTGCTATTGTAAATTCAGGTACATCTTTCATTTCCATCTTAAGTATTTCTGCTATCTCTTTTTTTATATTCCCTTGTGTATGTTTTACTTTCGTTTTTATATTACTTATTCTTAACATTTTTCTACCCTCTTCAACTATTATTTTTTCTTACTATACTTCATTTCCAACAAAGTGTCCTGATGCCCATGCCCACTGTAAATTATATCCTCCACAATCACCAAATACATCCATTATTTCACCTGTAAAATAAAGTCCTTTCACTTTTTTAGATTCCAATGTTTCCATATCAATCTCATCAAGGTATATTCCACCAGCTGTTACTTGCGCATTTTTAAAGCCCGTTGTTTCTAAAATTTCAATTTTGTAACTTTTTAATATTTCTACTATTTTTTTCAATTGTATTTCTGTTAAATCGGAAACTTTATATGATAGTTTTTCTATTCCAGATTTTTTTATTAGAAATTGTCCTAATTTCTTGTTTATAATACCATTCAAGAAATTTTCCATTGTCATATAATTTAGATTAGACTTTCGTTGTTCCAGCATTTTAAGTAATACATCATAATCATACATTGGCATAAAATCTACGCTAAATACTAAATCATCATGTAGTGCAGTTATATACGATATGTAAAAAATTGCATTTCCTGATATCCCATAATCTGTAAATAATAATTCTCCTTCTTCTTGCGCAACTATTTTATTTTTATAAAGTGCATCTATTTTCGTATCAACTTTTACACCTTGCATTCCTTTAACAGCTTCTTTATCTGTCTTGAGTTGTACAAGTGCGGGTTTTAACTCTGTTACTTTGTGCCCTAGTTTTTTCACTATTTCAAATCCTTTTCCATCTGATCCTAATTCAGGATATGATTTCCCACCAGTAGACATAACTATTTTTTTTGCTGTATATTTTTGCCCATCAGTTGATGTAATTGCAAATTTATCTCCTTCTTTTTTAAAGTCTCTAACATCAAAACTAGTTACTATTTCAACTCCTAATTTTTCTGCTTCAAACCGTAACGCATCAACTACTGATGATGCTTGATCACTCATAGGATATGCTTTCCCTTTATCTCTAAACTTCGGTTCTATTCCTATTTCTTGAAAAAATTTGATAGTATCATCAGGTGTAAAACTATTTAAAATGTGCTCTACTTTTTCTATATTTTGTCCATAATAATTTTTTATATTTGCGGTAACATTTGTATAATTACAACGCCCATTCCCTGTTGTTAGAACTTTCTTCAACACTCTATCTTTTTTTTCTAAAATTACAACACTTTTCCCTCGTCTTTTTGCAGTAATTGCAGTAATAAAGCCAGACGCTCCTCCACCTATTATTGCTATTTCAAAAGAATGTTTTTCATTTCTATTTAAATTCATAATTTTTATTTCCTCTTCCCTTATTTTCTTATAATTCTCTACTTTATTATAACATAAATTGTTAAAAAAAAATACCAGACAAATTTTAATTTGTTTAGCACTCTTTAAATATGTAATTATCTGAAATTTTTCTGTACTTTTTGTATTTCTCTTTCCTGATCTTTCTTTTTCAAAGTCTCTCTTTTATCATAATTTTTCTTACCTTTTGCTAGAGCAATTTCCATTTTCACTAATCTATTTTTTGTATAAATAGAAATCGGTACTATCGCATAACCTTGTTCTTTAATTTTCGAATGTAACTTCTCTATTTCTTTTTTATTCAAGAGTAATTTTCTGACTCGAGTTTCAGGTTTATTATTTATATTTCCAAACTCATACGGAGTTACATTCATATTCATAATAAAAACTTCATTTTTTATTATTCTAACAAAGCTTTCCTTTATACTAACTTTTCCTGCTTTTATAGATTTAACTTCTGTTCCAATTAATTCTATTCCAGATTCATATTTTTCTTCAATAAAATAATCATGAAATGCTTTTTTGTTCCGTGCTAGCATCATTTTCTATCACTTCCCTCGACTCTTTATAAGGTATTACTTCTATATCTAGTTTATCATAAGATGCATTTGTTACAAATACATTTATTGCATTTCCCATCGTATAACTTTCACCAGTTTTAGTATCTGTTATTTTGAAATTTTCTTCATCATAAGTAAAGTCATCTTTTTCAACATTGACATTGTAGACTACTTCAACATGATTTTCCAATTCCATGAAAATTTTATTTTTATTCATTCCACTTATTCTAGCTACAAAAACTTCACCAATTTTATCTTTCATATATTCAACTAGTTTTATTTTTTTACTATCTTCTTCTAATTTATCTGCAACTCTCTCTGTTTTCGAAATTGATGTAGATATTACATCAAATGCTGCCATATATTTGTCTTTTTCTTTGTCTTTTATGAATTTTTCTATTGATTTAGCTAACATTCTATGTACAATTAAATCAGAATATCTTCTTATTGGAGATGTGAAATGTAAATAATATTTTGATGCTAATCCAAAATGTCCTAAATTCTTATTCGAATATCTAGCTCTCTGCATTGCTCTTAATATAAGTTTATGTATTAAATATCCTTCTGGTAAACTTATAGTTTTGTCAATTATTGCTTGGAATTTTCCTGGATGCATCTCATCTATATTTGTAAGTGAATATCCAAATTTTATTAATGTCTCATTCAACGTTAGCATTTTTGCTTTGTCTGGGTCTTCATGAACTCTATAAATTGTAGGTATTTCTTCCCAAAATAATTTCTCTGCAACAGTTTCATTCGTCACTACCATGAAATCCTCTATAAGACGCTCTGCTTCTCCTCTTTTTCTTAAAACTATGTCTGATATTTTCTTATCTTCACCTAGTACTACTTTAGTTTCTGGCAATTCAAAATCAATACTTCCACGTCTTTTTTTAACATCTCTTAAAATCTTAGATAACTCTAACATCTCATTTACCATTTTAACTATTGGTTTGTATTCATTTATAACTTCATCTTCTTTATCAATAATTCTATTAACATTTGTATATGTCATTCTATATTTCGACTTAATTACAGATCTATAAAAATCATTTTTTATTAACTTCCCTTTATCATCAAAATGCATTTCCACTGTAAATGTAAGTTTATCTTCATTTGGATTTAGTGAACACAGATTATTCGATAATTTTCTTGGTAGCATTGGTATAACTCTATCTACTAAGTATATTGAATTTCCTCTTTTAATAGCCTCTTTATTTAATTCTGTTCCTTCTTTTACATAGAATGAAACATCCGCAATACTAACTAGCAATTTATATCCATTTTCATTTTTCTCTACATAAACAGCATCATCTAGATCTTTCGCATCTTCTCCATCTATTGTTATTATATCTAAATCTCTTAAATCTTTTCTATTAACAATTTCAGCTTGTATATTTTCACTAATTTTACCTACTTCTTCAGTAACTTCTTGAGAAAATTCTTCTGTTATTCCAGAATTAATAAGTAAAGCTTTTATTAATGCGCTAGTGTCTTCAGAATCACCAAGTACGCTTATTATTTCACCTTCGGGTTTTCTTTCGCTATCGCCCCAAAAGTAAAGTTTTACAGCGACTAAATCACCATCTTTAGCATTCTTTTTCTTTTTTCTTGAAATGTATATATCTTTGTAGTTATCTCTTGATCTAACAAAACCAAAATTATCATTTTGTTGATATTCTCCAATTACTATACTTTTTCCTCTTGTTAATATTTGGAGGACTTCGCCTTCTCTACTCTTAGAATTTACACTTTCCTTTGTAACTTTAATTAATACTGTGTCTCCATCCATTGCAGTATTAAGGTTAGGACCAGCTATGAATACACTTTTTTCTCCTGGGATATCTAGAAATCCAAATTTACCATTTGCTATTGAAATTTCTCCTTTTATTAGCCCCATTTTTGTTGCTAATGTATATTTCCCATTTTTCTTTAAGTATATTTCTCCTGTTCTTTCCCATTCATCTAATATTTCTTTATTTTTTTTTCTTTTCTTTGATGACCAATTTAAGACAACCATAATATCTTTGAAATTAAGTTCCCTCTCTTCCAATAATTGCTTTAAATATGTCAATTCCTTTATTTCTCTTAAATTTTTTATTTCTTCCATTTCTATCCTCTTGTCTTATATCTATATTTTTTCGTTCATATCTTTATGAATTAAATCATTTCTCAATTCTAAAGTATTCGGATGTATCAGTGCACGTCTTGTTATTAAATATTTCATTTTCATATCTATTTCATAGATTATTGCTTCATCTAAATCTTCAGCAGCAAGTTCTCTGGCATGTTCAACTCCTGGCCAGTTTCTTTTATCCTCAATTGCATCTGCAATATATACTATTTTTGATACTAATCCCATATTTTTCTTTCCTATTGTGTGATACCTTATTGCGTCTAGAATCTCTTCATCTGTTATTTTAAATTTTTCTTTGACGTATTCAGCCCCAGCAAATCCATGTAATAACTCTGATGTTTGATAAGCAACATCTGTAACTTCTTCATATATTTCACCTATTATTTGCAACATATGGCTTGTTTCAAAAAATTTTGCTATATCATGTAAATAAGCACCCATCTCAACTTTATCAATGGGTGCATTATGTATTTTCGCTAATTGTCTTGCTTTTTTCACAACTCTCTTTACATGTTCGTACCTTTTTTCGTCTAGGTGTTCTTTTAATATTTTTTTTATTTTTTCTAGCTTTTCTTTCTTTGTAACTATTGTATTCATATAACACCTCTCGTATTCTATATATTACTGTACAATAGCTTCTCCATCAATTTGAACATCTACAATTTCAATACTTCCATCATTTTGTTGAATTGTTGCTGCTACAGACTGAATAAAACCATTAAATAATTCTGGGTTTGCTCTCAATTTTTTAAAATCTGAACTCAATTTGATGATTTCTTTTTTCTTACCATTATCGTCTATTTTATATGCACTTTGAAATTCCATGCCTTTAGTGACAAATGGTGAAAGTTTAAAAATCTCTTGCATATAATCGCCTTCAATAAAATTTCTTTGTTTTTCAACTTGAATCATTTTAGGATCAATAGTTTTTGTTTGTGGGTTATATACAAATATATTTATTTCTTGCGTTTGACTCTGATCTTTTACAATTTTATTTTTATCAACTTCTACTTTTATAACATCAACTTTATTTTGGTTATCTAAATAGTAAAGAACGCCTGTATAGACAGTTAATAATACTAATAAAATTAGAAATATGTTTCGTTTTAAAAATCCACTGTTTTTTTTCATATTTCCCCCTTTGCACTATTCTACTTATTCAAAATGCTTCCTTACACCTTGTGCTATTTCACTTGCTAATTTTACTCTACTTGAATCTGTATTATATGTTGACATATCTCCTGAATTTGTAACAAATCCTATTTCAACCAGTATTGATGGTGAATTACTCCCCCTAAGTACTGCGAAATTTGCTCCAAAAACACCTCTTTTTCTTAATCCAAATTCATTAACAATATTATCCAATATATCTGTCGCTAACATTGCACTTTTTTGTTGATTAACTCTATAAAAAATATCATTTATTATAAAATCTGATAATGGTACGTCGGCATAACCCTTGTCAACACTATTTTCAAATTTTGCAACTTCTGCTGCATATGCTGATTCTTTTTTTGAAAAATAAAACACTTCTGATCCATTTGCAGAAGTACTTGATGCTGCATTTAGATGTATACTTATAAATAAATCTGCATTTGCATCATTCCCAATTTCTGCTCTCTTACCTAAAGGTACAAATGTATCGTCAGATCTTGTCATAATTACATTATAATCTTGTTTAAGATTACTTGCTAATTTTTGTGCTACATCTAGAGCTACATCTTTTTCTCTTAGACCACTACCTGTCGCACCCGAATCATTTCCACCATGACCTGCATCAACGACTATTGTATATTTCTTTTTTTGAACTTTTGATTTCTTAAAATTAACTTTAACTTCTCCAGAAGTATTAGTAAGTGTATAATCAATTCCTCTTTTCATATAGAAAGTCATTGTCGTTATTCCAGCAATTTCTGTAATAGTTATGTTATCTAGGTAATTATCATTTATTTTAACAGCATCTGGAATTCCTTTTTTCACAGTTAAATTTTGAAATTCTAAGGTTAGTATTAATTGACCTTTATCATAGTTTTTTGTATAACTCACTACTTTTTTTTCTTTAAATGTTGCATTGTATGTTCCATCTCTGTAAATAATTTTTTCTAATGTCTCTGAAATTGATATGACACTAATCATTAATATCGCTAGTAATACTATTAATTTTCTCATTATTTCACCTACTTTTTCTTGCTCGAGGCAATTGAAGATTTTAAATAAGTAAGTTTAACTCCCTTATCAACTTGTATTTCTACAGTTCCTAAATCATCATTTATCTTAACCAATGTTCCTTGTAGTCCACCAATTGTAGTAACTAAATCTCCTGCAGCTAAACCCTCTATTAATTCTTGTTGTTGTTTCTTACGTTTTCTTTGTGATAATATTGTTGGCGTGAATGCTACTAGCATTACTGCTATATATCCTATTATTAATAATGTACTGTTCATTTGTTTCCTCCTTATAAGAAATTAAATATCTTGACCATATTTCATATTTCTCCACCGATTATTATATCATATCCAATTTTTTTATTCAAACCCATATTTTGTTTAATTATAGATTATATTCTTTCATAAAAAAAGGAAGCAAAGCTCCCTTCAAATAATTTATAACTCTTAATTATAAATATTATGCAGAAATTGCTTCTACTGGACAAACACCTTCACATGCTCCACAATCGATACATGTAGATCCATCTATTACATATTTTCCATCTGCTTCTGAAATTGCTTCTACTGGACAAACACCTTCACATGCTCCACAAGCTATACAAGCCTCTTTGTCTATAACGTATGCCATATTAATTCCTCCTAAAAAAATCGATTTAATTTACTATACTAATGTATCATGTTTGTATATTTGTGTCAATGAAAATTATTTATTTGAAACCCTTAATTTACAATACTTTGTTGTTATTTAGTTTGATTGTAAAAGTATTTTTGATTTGCATAAATAAAAAGAGATATTCAAAAGAATATCTCAATTATATAATTACTATTTTGCGTCTTTAGCTATTTGAACTAATTTTGCAAATTCTGCTGCATTATTTAATGCTAAATCTGCTAAAACTTTTCTATCTAATTCAATTTCAGCTTTTCTTAATCCATTCATGAATCTTGAATAAGATAATCCATTTAATCTAGATGCTGCATTTATTCTGATTATCCATAATTCTCTCATTTTTCTTTTCTTTAATTTTCTATGTTTCGTAGCATAAGCCATTGCTTTCTTAACGGCCTCATTAGCTTTCTTATAGTTTGTTCTAATAGCTCCTCTATATCCTTTAGCTTCCTTTAAAACTTTCTTATGTCTTTTTCTTCTTACTATTCCCGTTTTTACTCTAGGCATTGTTTTTCCTCCTTTTGATTTTTATGTTATCTTCCTGCTTGTCCTGCTAATAATCTTGAAATTTTTCTTGCTGCTCCTGCTGGTACTACCATATCTTCACCTAATCTTTTCTTTCTTTTGTTAGACTTTTTAGTTAATATGTGGCTTTTTCCAGAATGTTTAACAACAAATTTTCCACTTCCTGTTACTTTAACTCTTTTCTTTGTTCCTTTGTGTGTTTTCATTTTTGGCATTTTCTTTCCTCCTCATTTTAGCTTTCTAAATTTCTTATAATTAATGTCACTTATTAATATAATTATTTTACTTTTGGTGATAGCATAATGAATTTCTGTACTTGCTCTCTACCATATTTTTTCTCAATTACAGCTATTTCTTCAAAGTGTGAAGCTATTTCATCTAAAACTTTTATGGCTGTGTCGGCATGAGCTTTCTCTCTACCTAATAGTCTTAAACTAACTTTTACTTTGTGCTCTTTTTCAATAAATTTCTTTATTTGAGAAATTTTTGTGTTCATATCATGTTCATCAATATGAGGTTTGATTCTTAATTCTTTCAAAGCAATTTGTTTTTGCTTCTTTTTGTTTTCTTTATCTTTTTTCAATTTCTCAAATCTGAATTTCCCGTAGTCCATCATTTTACATACTGGCGGTTCTGCATTAGGCGATATTATTACTAGATCTAGTCCTTTTTCTTGAGCTGTAGCTAAGGCTTCACTTGTATCTAAGATACCTAGTTGTTCTCCCTCTTCACCAACAACTCTTACCTGTTTTGACCTAATTTTCTCATTCATTCTTGGTTCATCAGATTTATTAGTTCCTTTTATAAAGAACACCTCCTAAGATTTTTACAATAAAAAAACAAGATTCATAGAAACCTTGTAAATAGTAATAATATTTGTAATACAAACTGTGACGTTTATATTTATTTGAAATAATATTTAAAACTATTATACCTAACTCATCTAAGAAAGATGGAAAGGTGAGAAACAAAGGTCTCTGCTTTTCTATTTTAACTTACTTAATATACACGTTTTTTTCTTAATTGTCAAGTTTTATTTTAGTAACTTCTTATATTTTTTTCTAACTTTCCAATTATTTTGAGTTTATATCTGTCATTTTTTCCTAATACTACTGTCTTTGATGACATATTAAGATCTTTCACTAAAATGTAATCTCCAGTATCTTCTAATTTACAAATCTTAACTTCTTCTTCAAATTTCACAATATATATATTCTTCTCACCTGTAATAATATTAGCGTTGATTTCTTTTCTTTTTTCAAATATCATGATATCTTCTGATTGAATTTCATTGTTTTTATAGTCTGAATAATAATTTATTACACAAAAGTAATTCTCGCTTTGGCTTGCTAATTTGAAAAAATTTATCTTTTTAATATTAGTACTTTTTCTAAAATAACCATTTTTTTCAATTGTTCCATATATTTTTATTTCTATATTATTTATATTGCCTTGTTTTTCTAATTGCTCATTTTTATTTTTTAAAATCAAAATTTCTTCTTGAGTTTTTTCAGGTAGTCTGCGGAACTCTTCATATTCATCAATACTTATCTTGTCCTCTATAGATACTTCAAAAATTTTATAAAATTTGCTCAAAAAAGATGGAGATGGTCTCTTTATCCCCTTCACAATATTATTAATATATTGAGGTGTCACATCTATTATTGCTGCTAAATCTCTTTGTGACATTTTATTTGACATATATTCCTCAAGAATTTCTCCTGTTTTTCTCATTGTATTACCTCATCTCATTTATAAGATTTTTGTATTATGATTCCATTTTCTCTGAATATTTCATTTAGTTTAGGTATCGCCTCATTTGAAAACTCGCTATATGGGAAATAAAAAACAGATTTTCTACTTATTTTAAAATAATATCCGTATTCTAGTTCGTACATTTTATAAAATTCACTATATTTTATATTTGATAGTAAGATCGGAAGAGCACACGTCTGAACT
>ERZ650312.718-NODE-718-length-18717-cov-11.502518_pt1 | contig 18717 bp, 16 predicted proteins | sample MGYA00376248_ERZ650312 | MGnify/ENA primary metagenome ERZ650312 (study PRJEB26733, sample SAMN07839316) | wastewater metagenome | biome: urban; feature: wastewater treatment plant; material: waste water | place: USA: North Carolina | collected 2016-07-28 ... | reverse complement strand
TTGCTTTAGCTTGTATTATGCTATGGCTGCCTTTATGACAAGTAATTGTCAGGACACCCTAGGCACGCACACGTTTTTTCATTGAGCAGCAAGGCCGTCTGAAAGATTAATTTTTCAGACGGCCTTGAGTTTTTTGCCATCAAAAGCTATGAAGAATAAGCTAGATAAGACGCGTGCGTGTCAGGGCACACAGATTACGCTTGCTTACCCACGGAAAGATAATTGAGGTTCTGGAAAATCCAATCCCAACTCTAAATTTGGTGGTGGGAAAGCATATTCTAAATAATATTTATTTAGAATGTCTAAATAAATATTATTAAAGTATTTTATATCTTGGCTTTCTCTTTCAATTAATTTTGCATAGTGGTTAGCAGATTCCAATAGCTTCGAATAGCCGATTAAAACTAGTACATCTGACCAAATATAAAATGTATCACATAGCGTTTTCTGAGGGTTAACCTGTATCGAGTATCCTTTAGGCAGGCTATTATCTATAACATCAAAATATTTTTTTGATGCCCATAAAGGAGATCCTTGTGAATCTGCAATAAGAAATAGGATATCTGTTAAATAAATTTCCACCCCCATTACAATATAATATTTATTGAATTCCAGCCCTATTTTAATATCAATTTCTTTGTTAACGCATTTGACTAACATAACATTTCCAATTTCATTTTACTTTAAAGTTAGTGGCCTGCCCTGTTTTTAAATTGCGAATATAATGGACTTCTACCCCATTAATATTTTGGCGCATTTTAACCCATCCATGTGCCGCATACCAATTTCCTTTGGGGTCGTTCATTACAATATTTATAGTCTGTCCTTTATGCGGACTCATAAAAGCTTCCTCTAGAGCTAATTTCTCCTTGAGAGTTCTTGTTTCATACCTACCTGTATAATAGGGATTTATCCTATTCCCATCTCTATAAAAACTATTATCAATCTGGGCTTGTCTTATTTTTTCAGCAAGCTGAGTTTGAGTAATTTTACCTGTTTTATATTGGCTTCGAATATTTTGTAAATAGCAAGCGTAGCATGCATGTAGGGTGTGTGCCCTAGGGTCTGTTCACAATTACTTGTCATAAAGGTAGCCACATCACAATGCATCCCAATAAAACCGTGCTGTGGAAGTTGCGCTTTAGCTTATCGTAGCGGCTGGCAATCGCTCGGAAATGTTTCAGACGACAAAAAGTATTCTCCACCAAGTGCCTGATTTTATAAAGATACCAGTCCATGTCTTTATTTTTCTCTTCCCTGTCTTTTCTATAGGGAATATTGGCTTTCGCGCCACTTTCCTCTATCTGTTCCCTGAGTCGGTCTGAATCATAGCCCTTATCCGCATTCACAAGCTCAGTTCCGGCAAGATCGATGTTATCAAGCAATTCCGGCGCAACGCTGATATCGTTGATATTGCCCGCAGTAATGATAATCTCAACCGGATTGCCTGAGACGTCTACCGCCAGATGAATCTTGCTGGTCATCCCGCCCCGGCTCATACCGATTGCGTGTTCCTCTTCTTCGCTGAGCCATGAGGCGCCGGCTGAATGTTGATGCGCCCGAACATAGCTGCCATCTATGGCTACCCATTCCAAATCACAGTCTTGGCTGAGCTTTTTTAAGGCTTCGGCAAAAATACCTTTTGCCGACCAACGGTTATAAGCCGTGTAAACGGTATGGTGTTTGCCGAAATACTCGGGCAGATCGCGCCAAGGGATGCCGGTTCTGACTCTGTATAGGATGCCTTCGAAAATCAGGCGTAGATTGGGTTTGCAATAAACACCCAAATCACGCAGAATGGGCAACAGCTTCGTCCAGTATTCATCTTTGAGTAGTGTGCGGGGCATGGCAGGTGTATTAGGGTTGTGTGAGAGCTCCCTTTTTACACCTGCTTTCCTTTTTATTCAATGTTATGACAAGTAATTGTGAACAGACCCTAAGCATAAGCCAGCATCAAACAGGCCGTCTGAAACTTTTCAGACGGCCTTTCTGTATAGCCCCTTTCCGCCCCATTCCACCCTGCATTTGCTATAGACACCCTGCTCTATTTGCCCTATTCTTTTGCCCTGAAAACCACCCGCACACAAAAGGACAAGCCCATGAAAATCGCCGCCAGCAAAGGCACCGAATTTGCATTTGAGTGCAACTACAAAACCATGGACATCGACATGACCGATTTCACCAACGTGTGTGCCGTGGTGGCCACGGTGGCCGATTTGACTATGGTGTGGGAAGAATTGGAACGCATCGGCTTTGCCGTGCCGATTTTCGCAGCGGTGGAATACGGCCAGAGCGTGCCGGCCGAATGGCTGCCCGAAGTGTATGGCGTGATTGAATTGTCGCTCGACCAAAAATATTACAACGGCCAGCTCATCAATGCCGCCGCGGCCGATTATATCGATTCGCTCGACCCGCCCTTTTTCCAGGCCTTAAAAAACTACACCGATTACGGCAACGCCGCTTTCGACTGCCCCGGCCACCAAGGCGGCCAATTTTTCCGCAAGCACCCTTCCGGCCGCCGCTTTTTCCTTTATTTCGGCGAAACCTTATTTCGCGCCGATTCTTGCAACGCCGATGTGCGCTTGGGCGATTTGCTGATACACGAAGGCCCCGCCTATGCCGCACAGGCGCATGCGGCCAAAGTGTATAACGCCGACAAAACTTATTTCGTGCTCAACGGCACATCCGCCGCCAACAAAGTGTGCATCAACGCGCTGGTGGCACACGGCGATTTGGTGCTCTTTGACCGCAACAACCACAAATCGGTGCATCAAGGCGCGCTCACCATGAGCGGCGGCATTCCCGTGTATATGCAAACCGCGCGCAATGCCTATGGCTTAATCGGCGGCATTCCCGCAGCCGATTTCGACGAGCAAAGCATACGCGCGCGCATACGCGAAGTGGCGCCCGAGCGCGCCGATGAAGCGCGCCCGTTTCGCTTGGCGGTGATTCAGCTGGGCACTTACGACGGCACGATTTACAACGCCCGCCAGGTGCTCGAGCGCATCGGCCATTTGTGTGACTATATTTTGTTTGATTCCGCCTGGGTGGGCTACGAGCAGTTTATTCCGATGATGCGCGATTGCTCGCCGCTCTTGCTTGATTTGAATGAAAACGACCCCGGCATTTTGGTGACCCAATCGGTGCACAAACAACAAGCCGGCTTTTCGCAAACTTCGCAAATCCACAAAAAAGACAACCACATCAGCACGCAAGCGCGCTATTGCAACCACAAGCGCTTCAACAACGCTTTTATGATGCATGCCTCTACCAGCCCGTTTTACCCGCTGTTTGCCTCGCTGGATGTCAATGCCAAAATGCACAAAGGCAAAGCCGGCCTGCGCATGTGGCGCGAGTGCGTGATCGGCGGCATCGAAGCGCGCAAAATGCTGCTGCAAACCTGCAAACTCATCAAGCCTTTCGTGCCGCCCAAAGTTGACGGCACACCGTGGCAGGCACACGACACCGAGCAAATGGTGGACGACATCCGCTATTTCCGTTTTGCCAAAGATGCGGCCTGGCACGATTTCGACGGCTACGCCGAAAACCAATATTTTATCGACCCCTGCAAGCTTTTGCTCACCACGCCCGGCATCAACCGCGACACCGGCGAATACGAAGCCACCGGCATTCCCGCTTCCGTGCTGGCGCATTATCTGCGCGAGCGCTCGCTGATTCCCGAAAAAGCCGACCTCAATTCGATTTTGTTTTTGCTTACACCGGCGGAAAACATGGCCAAATTCCAGCATTTGGTGGCCACCATCGCCCGCTTTGAAGAGCTATACGAAGCCGATGTGTGGGTGCGCGAAATGCTGCCCGGCCTCGTGGCGGCGCACCCCGTGTATCAAAACATGCGCATTCAGGATTTGTGCCGCAAAATGCACAATTTCTACCGCAAACACAAGCTCAACCAATTGCTGCAAGACATGTTTCAGCGCGAAAAATGGCCGAAGCTGGCGCAAATGCCGTCTGAAACCCACGATGCCTATATCCGCAACCGCATCGAGCTTGTGCCTTTGAGCCGAATCGAAGGCCGCATCGCCGCCGAGGGCGCGCTGCCCTATCCGCCCGGCGTGCTCTGCATCGTGCCCGGCGAAGTGTGGGGCGGCGCGGCTTTGCAATATTTCCGCGCGCTCGAAGAAGGCGTCAACGAATTGCCCGGCTTCGAGCCGGAAATCCAGGGCGTGTATTGGGAGTGCGACGAAGCCGGACGCAAATACGCGCTGGCTTATGTGGTGAAACAATAAAGCTCGAGACCTTTGCCTGTTATATATTGAGGCCGTCTGAAACTATTTTATGTTCAGACGGCCTCAATATTACATTCCGCCCATTATCTTAACCAAAACTTGGTTATAATGCTTTTTTACGTTTTTCATTCAGGAATCATCATGAACAAAACTTTCAAACTCGGTGCCGTTGCGCTGGCTTCCACCCTTGCTCTGGCCGCCTGCAAACAAGAAGTGAAAAGCGCCGATGCCGCTTCCGGCACGCAAACCGCTTCTGCCGCCGCCTCCGAGCTGGGCACACCCGCGCAACAAGCCAGCTACGCCATGGGCGTGGACATCGGCCGCTCGCTCAAGCAGATGAAAGACCAAGGCACCGAGATTGACATCAAGCTCTTCAACGAAGCCGTGCAAACCATGTTGGATGGCAAAGAGCCGAAAATGAATGAGCAACAGGCGCAAGAAGTGATGATGGCATTCTTGGCCGAGCAACAGCAAAAAGCACAAGCCAAAATGGCGGAAGATGCCAAAACCAATCTTGAAAAAGGCGAAGCCTTCCTGAAAGAAAACGCCGCCAAAGAAGGCGTGAAAACCACCGCCTCCGGCCTGCAATATCAAGTGAAAACCGAGGGCAGCGGCCCGCAGCCCAAAGCCGATGAAATCGTTACCGTGGAATACGAAGGCCGCCTGATCGACGGCAGCGTGTTCGACAGCAGCAAACAGCACGGCAACGAGCCGGTCACTTTCCCGCTCAACCAAGTGATTCCGGGCTGGACCGAAGGCTTGCAGCTGATGAAAGAAGGCAGCGAATACACCTTCTTCGTGCCGGCCAAACTGGCCTACGGCGACCGCGCCATGGGCGATAAAATCGGCCCCAACAGCACACTGGTGTTTGATGTGAAGCTGGTTAAAGTGGGCGCGCCCAAAGCGAAATAACAAACCGGATTTGCAAGCTTGAAAGGCCGTCTGAAAGGTTTCAGACGGCCTTTTATCATCATCACAACCTTGCAGCAAGCGTAGACACGATTAGCTTTGTTAAAACAAAGCGTAATCATACGCATGACACAAAACGATGTTGTCTGAAACTTTTTTCAGACGGCATTGTTTTGTCAGATTGAAAGCTTTGTAATACCGAATATCTGTCGCAACTGCAAAGACGGCTGCCCAGTACAAAGCAGCGCCGTTGGTGCGCACGCCGCGCTTTTTTGCGGTGTAATCATATGCATGTATCGTGCACGGCATTGGATGTAAGTTAATTGAATCTTGCAGGCCGTCTGAAACGCCAATAGTGAAATGCATAAAAAAGTGATACGGCGGGTAGGTTGGTTTTCAACCCAACAAATCCACAGGCCGTCTGAAACGTTGGGTTTATCAACCCAACCTACGCCGTTGTAAAATGGCGTTCCGTGCCACTTTTTCTTGCATTCACCATATTTGACTTTGGGTGCGCACGCCGCGCTTTTTGCGGCGTCATTCATATGCCTAACATAAAAATGCCGCCTGAAACTTTCAGACGGCATTTTTGTGGCCGAGAAAACACGCGCTTAAGAAGCTTTGCGTCCCACCACATGCTCTTCAATCACATTGGGCGCTTGCGGCAATTCGATGTCTTCCACATCGCCGCTGTCATACGCAGTGTCCGCATAGCCGTCAATAGCGGACAAGCCGTATGCATCTTGGCTTTTGACGGATTTAATCAAATCGGCAATTTCAATCACTTTGGCATTTTGCGGCTTAAATGCAAACACCGGCTTGCCGTAGTTGAAAAGCTTCACACCCGCATCGATATTCAACGCCTGCGCTTTGCTGCCGTTGAGCTGCATGTATTGGCGCAGGCCGAGCAGGCGGCCTTTGCGGTCGAGATAAAGGCTGGTAAACATCGGGCTACCGAGCATTTTGTCGGCATCAAACATTTGATTGGCCTCTAAACTTTGGCGGGCAAATTCACGCACTTCTTCATAGCCTTCAGCCGTAGCGCCGGCTTCGGGTGTGGTGCGCTCCAACTCATCGAGTTTGGCGAGGAAATCGCGCAACAGCGCTTCATTATAAAGGCGGCTGTTGGCCGTGTTCATCGAATATTCCACGCGGTAGCGGCTGCCGGTTTGCTTGCCGAAAGCGTCCATTTCTTTCAAGCGGAAGGCTTCGGGCGGCAAAGCTGAGTAAGCGCTGTAGGCCGCTTGCACAAAGGCATTCATGGCATTGCGCAGCGGCAGGCCTTTTTTATCTTCATCACTGAGGGTGAAGCGTATCGGCTCGTGAATCAGGCGCTCGCGCATCGGCATGTCGGTGAAAAAGCCCAGCACCACCGGCACCAGCGCCGGCGTGTCGACGGTAACACTCATGTCTTTGCCGTCGAACAGCATCGGCACTTTAATCGAAGTGTATTCATTGCGCCCTTGCAGCACCAATTCAGGCGTGAGCTCCATTTTTTCTGCACGCAAATCCAATGCACCGTCTACTTTCAGACGGCCATTGGCAATATAATGCGCCAGCGCCGGATATTCTTGCAGGTAATCTGCCATTTTGCCGCCCATATTGCTGGCATAAGCATCAATAAAAGCCTGCATGGCAGCGGCTTCGTCTTGTGCGGCGGCAATGGCGGCGGCGGCTTCCTGCTCGGTTTCAGCCGGCGAAGCATCACTTGCCGCTGCGGCATCGGCAGCCGCTGCGGCGGCGCTTGCGGCGGTAATGGCTTCATCAGCAGCGGCGGTTTCATCAGCCAAGGCTTGTGCCTGCCGGTTTGCCGAAACGGTTTCCGGCGCCACGCCCTCTTGCGGTTTGCTCAAATAAGCGCGCATTTCGCCTTGGAAATTGTAGCTGTGATCTTGCTTCAAGCTGCGCGCCATCGAAATTTGCGCCATTTCATACGGTGTTTTGTCGTTGAGGCTGCCGCAGGCGCTCAAGCCCAACACCGCCAGCGAGGCGGCCAATAAGGTTTTTTTCATGCTCTGCTCCCTTGTATTATCTTAAATATAAAGAGCGCTTATTCTAAAGTAGAAAACCCGTTCGGGCTACTGCGCAGCCAGCAAAACACGCGAAAATTCGCTATAATCGGCTCTTTTCCGCCAGCCTGCTCCGAATTATGCCTTATACCGTTACCCTCGCCCCCGACCACACCGCTTTCACCGTTGAAACCGGCGAGCCGATTTTGGCTGCGGCCAAACGCCAAAACCTCAATCTGCCCCATTCCTGCCAAAACGGCATTTGCGGCCAATGCAAGGCCGAAGTGCTCTCCGGCCAAGTGCAACAGGGCAGCCATGCCGAATTGGCGCTGAGCAGCGAAGAGATGGCCGAGGGCAAAATATTGATGTGTTGCAGCACGGCGCAAAGCGATGTGGCGCTGAAAGTGGCGGGTTACAACGGTGCCGGTGCGCCACCGGTAAAAACGCTGCCCGCGCGCGTGGCCGGCATCGAATTTCTCCATGATGTGGCGCTGCTCAAGCTGGCTCTGCCCAAAGCGCCGCCTTTTGTGTTTTGGCCCGGCCAATACATTGATATTCTGCTGCGCGACAACCATGTGCGCAGCTATTCGATGGCCAATCATCCGGCCAATGCCGATATTTTGGAATTGCATATCCGCAAACACGAGGGCGGTTTGTTTTCCAATATGTTGTTTGGCGAAGCGGCCAGCGTGAAAGAAAAAGCCATTTTGCGCATTCGCGGCCCTTTGGGCACATTCACCCTGCAAGAGAGCGAGAAGCCGGTGATCATGCTCGCCACCGGCACCGGCTTTGCGCCGATAAAAAGCCTGTTGCACCACATGACCGCCATCGGCAGCGGCCGGCCTGTGCACCTTTATTGGGGCGCGCGCCATGAAGCGGATCTGTATCAATTGCAAGAAGCCGCCGATTTGATTGCCGAGCTGCCCGATGCACGTTTCACGCCGGTGTTATCGAGGCCGTCTGAAAGCTGGGCGGGTGCGCGCGGCTACATCCAGCAGCATGTGTTGACCGATTATGCCGATTTATCGGCCTTTGAAGTGTATGCCTGCGGCTCGAGCAAAATGATCATGGGCGCGCAGCAAGTGCTCGAGCAAGAACGCGGCCTGCCCAAAAATGCTTTTTTCTCCGATGCTTTTACAGAAGCGGCCGTCTGAATCATCCCTCAGTAAAATCAAAATCGGCTCAGATATTTATCTGAGCCGATTTTGCTTAAACCGCCTTAACCTGCCTCTATCTGCTTCATTTTCAAGCTTTTCCCCGCCAACCGTGCCAACCTTGACTTGTATCAAAGCCGGAACACAGTTTTTATCTATAATCGCACCAACGCTGCAAAAAGCGCATCAACAACAGCAATAACAAAATATTAAAGGGAACGATTATGGAGCTGCTTAAAGAATTATTCGCCTCGCCTGTGGGCATTTTATCTTTTATCACCATTGCTTTTGTGATTGTGATTGCCACTTTTTTATTTTTCTGGGTGAAAAAACAAGCCGACCAAGCCCCGAAAAACTGATTTACCTGCTGTATCTCTTTCCTCTTGATGTGTGTGTGTTTAGGGTGTGACCGTGGTCACACCCTTTTTTTTATCTGCAACAGGCCGTCTGAAAAGCCGGTTATCTACGGTTATCTTTCAGACGGCCTGTTGATCACGATTTTCACACAGCCGCATCGGAGCGCTCGCCGGTGCGGATGCGCACGGCTTCTTCAATGGGCGACACAAAAATTTTGCCGTCGCCGATTTTGCCCGAGCGCGCCGCTTCCACAATCACTTCCACCGCACGTTCCACATCGGCATCGGCGAGCACCAGCTCAAGTTTGACTTTGGGCAGAAAATCCACCGCATATTCTGCACCGCGGTAAATTTCGGTGTGCCCTTTTTGGCGGCCGAAACCTTTCACCTCGCTCACCGTCATGCCGGTGATGCCGATTTCGGTTAAGGCTTCACGCACATCATCGAGCTTGAAAGGTTTGATGATGGCTTCTATTTTTTTCATACGGCCTCCTTGTGTGTTGGGCTTATCGGTTGCTGATGAGGTGAAATTAACATAAACATCCGCTTTACACAATCGGCTTGCATACGGGCTTTTCAGCCTTGTTGCGGCAAGGCACAACGGCCGTCTGAAGCACACTTTCTGCATAAAATACCCCTAGCAGAAAAGGCGGATTCGGCGTACAATCGCACTTCTTTCCAACCGCACTGTGAGCCGAATTTATGTCTGTTGTTTTGCCCTTGCGCGGCGCTACTGCCTTGTCTGATTTCCGTGTTGAAAAATTATTGCAAAAAGCCGCTGCCGCCGGCCTGCCTCCCGCCGGGCTGAAGAGCGAATATTGGTATTTTGCAGGCAGCGCCGATGCGCCGGATGCTGAAAGTATTGAAAAATTGCAGGCCTTGCTGGCTGCCGAAAGTGTTGAGCAAACACCGCAAGCATCAGCAGGCCTGCATTTATTTTTGATTGCCCCGCGCATCGGCACCATTTCGCCGTGGGCCTCGAAAGCCACCGACATCGCCCGAAATTGCGGCTTGGATAACATCGAACGCATCGAGCGCGGTATGGCGGTGTGGATTGAAGGCGCGCTCACCGAAGCGCAAAAACAGCAATGGGCGGCGCTCTTGCACGACCGCATGACCGAAAGCGTGCTGACCGATTTTCAAGCGGCCTCGGCGCTGTTTGCCCATCCGCAGGCACAAACCTTCAACACGGTAGACGTGTTGGGCGCCGGCAAAGAGGCTTTGATGCAGGCCAACCGCGAATTGGGCTTGGCGCTATCGGCCGATGAAATCGATTATCTGGTGGAAAACTATCAAATTCTGGCGCGCAACCCCAGCGATGTCGAGCTGATGATGTTTGCGCAAGCCAACTCCGAGCATTGCCGCCACAAAATTTTCAATGCCGATTTTATTCTCGACGGCCAAGTGCAGCCGAAATCATTGTTCGGCATGATACGCGACACCCATAAAGCCCACCCCGAGGGCACAGTGGTGGCTTATAAAGACAATTCTTCCGTGATTGAAGGCGCAAAAATCGAACGCTTTTATCCCAACGCCGCTGAAAACCAAGCCTACCGCTTTCACGAAGAAGACACCCACATCATCATGAAAGTGGAAACCCACAACCACCCCACCGCCATCGCGCCCTTTGCCGGCGCGGCCACCGGCGCGGGCGGTGAAATCCGCGATGAAGGCGCCACCGGCAAAGGCTCGCGCCCCAAAGCCGGCCTCACCGGCTTTAGCGTGTCCAACCTCAACATTCCCGGCGCAGAGCAGCCGTGGGAGCAATATTCAGCCACAGAAGCCGCCTACGGCAAACCCGGCCACATCAGCAGCGCGCTCGACATCATGCTCGAGGGGCCGATTGGAGGCGCCGCGTTCAACAACGAGTTCGGCCGCCCCAACCTTTTGGGCTATTTCCGCACCTTTGAAGAGCAATATCAAGGCCAGATGCGCGGCTATCATAAGCCCATCATGCTTGCCGGCGGCCTGGGCAGCATTCAGGCGCAGCAAACGCATAAAGACGAAATCCCCGAAGGCGCGCTGCTCATCCAACTCGGCGGCCCCGGCATGCTCATCGGCTTGGGCGGCGGCGCGGCTTCGAGCATGGACACCGGCACCAACCAATCCGATTTGGATTTCAACTCGGTGCAGCGCGGCAACCCTGAAATCGAGCGCCGTGCGCAAGAAGTAATCGACCGCTGCTGGCAGCTGGGCGCGGCCAACCCGATTGTGTCGATTCACGACGTGGGCGCGGGCGGCCTCTCCAACGCCTTTCCCGAATTGGTGAACGATGCCGGGCGCGGCGCGGTGTTTAAATTGCGCGATGTGCCGCTGGAAGAGCACGGGTTGAGCCCGATGCAGATTTGGTGCAACGAAGCGCAAGAGCGCTATGTGTTGGCCATTCTCGAAAAAGATTTGGAAACCTTCCGCCGCATTTGCGCGCGCGAGCGCTGCCCTTTTGCCGTGGTGGGTACCGCCACCGACGACGGCCATTTGCAGGTGCGCGACGATTTATACAACAACAACCCGGTGGATCTGCCGCTCAATGTGCTCTTGGGCAAGCCGCCGAAAACCACCCGCAGCGACAGCAAACAAATGCCGTCTGAAAGCGTGTTTGACGCCGGCCAATACGATTTGCGCGAATCGGCCTACCGCGTGTTGCGCCTGCCCACCGTGGCTTCAAAAAACTTCCTCATCACCATTGGCGACCGCAGCGTGGGCGGCCTCACCCACCGCGACCAAATGGTGGGCAAATATCAAACGCCGGTGGCCGATGCCGCCGTCACCATGATGGGCTTCAACACCCACCAAGGCGAAGCCATGAGCATGGGCGAAAAGCCCACCGTGGCGCTGTTTGACGCGCCTGCTTCCGGCCGCATGGCCATTGGCGAGGCCATCACCAATATTGCCGGCGTAAACATCGGCAAAATGGGCAACATCAAGCTTTCCGCCAACTGGATGGCCGCCTGCGGCAATGCCGGCGAAGACGAAAAACTCTATCGCACGGTGGAAGCCGTGTCGCACACCTGCCAAGCGCTGGGGCTGAGCATTCCGGTGGGCAAAGATTCGCTTTCCATGAAAACCGTGTGGCAGGATGAGGGCGCGCAAAAATCAGTGGTGTCGCCCTTATCGCTGATTATTTCGGCCTTTGCGCCGGTGCAGGATGTGCGCCGCACCCTCACGCCCGAGCTGAAAAACACGGCCGACAGCGCCATTTTCGCCATCGATTTGGGCTTCGGCCGCAGCCGTATGGGCGGCAGTGCCTTGAGCCAAGTGTGGAAAAACATCAGCGGCAGCGCACCTGATTTAAACAACAGCCATCATTTGGCCGCTTTTTACCAAGTAATGCAAAGCTTGGTGGCCGAGGGCAGACTTTTGGCCTATCACGACCGCGGCGACGGCGGCCTTTTGGCCACGCTGGCCGAAATGAGCTTTTCATCGCATTTGGGCATGAATCTGGATTTGGCGGCCATGATTGAGCAAACCCGCGAGCAAAGCGGCAGCAACAAGCTGCAAGACGCCGCCGCGCGCACTTTGTTTAACGAAGAATTGGGCGCGGTGATACAAGTGGCTGGCGAACACATCGAAGCCGTTCAGACGGCCTTTGAAGAAGCCGGCCTGGCCGCTGCGCTGCATCAAATCGGCGCCATCAACCACAGCGAGCGCCTGCTGATTCAAAACCGCAACACCGTGCTGCTCAACGAAGACCGCCTCGACCTGCAAAAAGCCTGGGCGGAAACCAGCTGGCAGATGCAGCGCCTGCGCGACAACCCCGAATGCGCCGACAGCGAATACGCGCTTTTGGCCGACGACAAACGCAGCGCCCTTTTTGCCGATTTAACCTTCGATGTAAATGAAAACATCGCCGCGCCGTTTATCAACCGCGGCGCGCAGCCGAAAATCGCCGTTTTGCGCGAGCAAGGTGTAAACGGCCAAATCGAAATGGCCGCCGCCTTCACCCGCGCCGGCTTCGATGCTTACGATGTGCACATGAGCGATTTGATGGCCGGGCGCGTGCAGCTGGCCGATTTCCAAATGCTGGCCGCTTGCGGCGGCTTCAGCTACGGCGACGTGCTCGGCGCGGGCGAAGGCTGGGCCAAATCGGTGTTGTTCCACCCGCAATTGCGCGACCAATTTGCCGCCTTTTTCAACCGCCAAGACACCCTCACGCTGGGCGTGTGCAACGGCTGCCAAATGGTGAGCAATCTGGCCGAAATCATTCCCGGCACGCAAGGCTGGCCGAAATTCAAACGCAACCAAAGCGAGCAATTCGAAGCGCGCTTGAGTATGGTGAACGTGCCCCAATCCGCCTCGCTGATTTTGGCCGACATGGCCGGCTCCAGCCTGCCGGTGGTGGTGAGCCACGGCGAAGGCCGCGCCGATTTCGCGCATGTGGGCGGACAGGTTTCAGGCGGCCTCAATATCGCCCTGCAATATGTCGACGGGCAAAACCAAATCGCCGAAGCCTACCCGCTCAATCCCAACGGCTCGCCGCAAGGCATTGCCGGCGTGAGCAGCGCCGACGGACGCGTGACCATCATGATGCCGCACCCCGAGCGCGTGTACCGCAGCGCACAAATGAGCTGGGCGCCCGAAGGCTGGGGCGAATTGAGCGGCTGGTACCGCTTATTTGCCGGCGCACGCAAGGCATTGGGCTGATTAAGTTTACGCCACAACATCAGCAAAAGGCCGACTGAACGTTTCAGGTTCAGTCGGCCTTTTATCATGAGATATATAACGAATGAAAACTGATACACGCCGGCGCAGGACGTGTGACACACCACGCAAACAGAAGCCATTTAAACCTTAAACTGCATGCGTGGTTGCGCTACATTCCCTACACACGATTTGAGATTTATTGTCTTTGTTTCAGTTTTCTGCTAATCCACTATAAATTGTTGTTGCTTGGATTGAAAGCCGCAATATCAAGCCAATTTCAAATCGGCTTGATTCTTCGCAGGCTGCTGCAAAAACCTCTCTTTCCTGCACAACACCATTGCTCAAAAATTAACGATTTCAATTCCTATTCATTATTTTTTGAGCAATATCAATTTTTGGCTGTCAAAGCGGCGTAGAATTTCCAAAACAGCAATTTTCAGCTATTGAATCAGTAATGATTCTTGTTGCCTTTATATTTAACAAGGCCGTCTGAAAACCACACGCAAATCATCATCAAGGAAAAAAGCATGAATCTTCCGCCAACCTTTCCCCTCAGCATGGCCGCTGAGCACACGCCGGTGCGGGTGGTGTCGATCAAAGGCACACCCGATTTTGCCAAGCGCATCGCCGAAATGGGGCTCAACCCCGGCGCAGAAATCAGCGTGTGCCAGCGCAGCGGCAGCGGCCTTTTGGTGAGCCGCAGCGGCACACGTTTGGCCTTGGGCGGCGGCATGGCGCACCGCATTTTGGTATGCGCCGTTTAATAACTCTTTAAAAACACATTTTCAGACGGCCTCAATGCCCTTGAATAAAAAGGCCGTCTGAATAAATTGGAAACCACACATGACCACTCTGCAAGATTTACGCCCCAACGATCGCGCCCGCATCAGCGGCTTTGCCGAAACCGGCCGCGCCTACCGCAAAAAGCTGCTGAGCATGGGGCTCACACCCGGCGCCGAGCTCACCGTGAAACGCATCGCACCGATGGGCGACCCGGTGGAAATCAGCGTGCGTGGTTTTTCTTTATCGCTGCGCAAAGCCGAAGCCGATGCCTTGCTGGTGGAGAAATTATCATGAGCCAACGCTTCACCTTAGGCCTGATCGGCAACCCCAATTGCGGCAAAACCACCGTGTTCAACGCCCTCACCGGCTCGCGTCAGCGCGTGGGCAACTGGCCGGGCGTAACCGTGGAGCGCGTGAGCGGAGAATTTTCACTGGGCGGCAACACTTTTGAAGTGGTGGATTTGCCCGGCACTTATTCGCTGGATGTGACCGACCAAGAAGTGTCGCTGGATGAGCAAGTGGCACGCAGCTATGCCCAAGAGCAAACCACTCATTTGGTGGTGAACGTGGTGGACGCTTCCAACCTCGAGCGCAATCTTTATCTCACCACCCAGCTTGCCGAAATGCAGGTGCCGCTGCTGCTGGCTGTAAACATGACCGACGTGGCCGCCGACAAAGGCATGAAGGTAGACACCGCGCTGCTGGCGCAAAAATTGGGCTGCCCCGTGGTATCGCTAGCCGCCGCTTCGGGCAAAGGTGTGGCCGAATTGAAGCAGGCCATCGCCCAAGCCGCTGTCGCACCGCAAACTACCGCGCTGGTGCCGCATTATGAGCCTGCGCTTGAGCAGGCTGTCGAGCGCCTGCTGCCGCTGCTGGCCGATGCCCCCTCACCGCGCTGGCTGGCGGTGCGCCTGCTCGAAGGCGATGCGCTGGCGCAAAAAAGCGCCCCGCCCGCCGCATTGGCCGCAGCAAAAGCCGAAGCCGCCGCGCTGGGCGACGACATCGACATTATGGTAGCCGATGCGCGCTACGGCCTGGCCAACCAATTGGCCGCAGCCGCCGTGCACCACAGCGGGCGCATCGGCCGCGACCTCACCGAGCGCATCGACCGCATTGTGCTCAACCGCGTGTTGGGCATTCCCATTTTTTTGCTGATGATGTATTTGATGTTTATGTTTACCATCAACATCGGCGGCGCATTTATCGATTTTTTCGATCAATTTTTCGGCGCGGTGTTTGTAGACGGCTTCAAAGCGCTGCTGCAAAGCGCAGGTTCGCCCGAATGGCTCAATCTGCTCTTGGCCGACGGCATCGGCGGCGGCATTCAAACCGTGGCCACGTTTATTCCGATTATCGGCTTTCTGTATCTTTTTCTTTCCGTGCTTGAAGATTCCGGCTATATGGCGCGCGCGGCTTTTGTGATGGATCGCTTTATGCGCTGGATCGGCCTGCCGGGCAAAAGCTTTGTGCCGCTGATTGTAGGCTTCGGCTGCAACGTGCCGGCCGTGATGGCCACCCGCACGCTGGAGCACCGGCGCGACCGCTTGATGACGATTGCCATGGCACCTTTTATGTCGTGCGGGGCGCGCCTGCCGGTGTATGTGTTGTTTGCGGCGGCTTTTTTCCCGCACAACGGGCAAAACATCGTGTTCAGCCTTTACCTTATCGGCATCATCGCCGCCGTGTTCACCGGCCTGGTGCTGAAAAACAGCTTGCTCAAAGGCGAGGCCACGCCTTTTATCATGGAGCTGCCGCCCTATCACCTGCCTACGCCCAAAGGCATTCTGATTCACACCTGGAACCGCCTGAAAGGCTTTATCGTGCGCGCCGGGCGCGTGATTGTGCCGATGGTGCTGGTGCTCAGTGTGCTCAACGCCATCGGCACCGACGGCAGCTACGGCAATGAAAACAGCGATAAATCCATGCTCGCCGCGGTGGGCCGCAGCATCACGCCGGCTTTATCGCCAATGGGTTTGCAGCCCGACAACTGGCCGGCTTCAGTGGGCATTTTCACCGGCGTTTTGGCCAAAGAAGCCGTGATCGGCACACTCAACGCCGCTTACAGCGCCTTGGCCGCCAGCGACAGCGGTGCGGCCGCCGCCGATGAAGAATTCCACTTCGGCAGCGCCGTGGCCGATGCCTTTGCCACCATACCGGCCAACTTGGGCGAAGCGCTCGGTGCATGGGCCGATCCCTTAGGCTTGGGCGCGGCAAACAGCGGCGAAGCGGCCGTTGCCGAAGAAAACCATTTGGGCACAGGCACATTCGGTGCCATGCAGAGCCGCTTCGACGGCACCATCGGCGCGTTTGCCTATTTGCTGTTTATTCTGCTTTATTTCCCCTGCACCGCCACCGTGGCCGTGGTGTATCAAGAAGCGGGCGCGCGCTGGAGCGCATTTGTGGTGCTGTGGACCACCGGCCTGGCTTATTGCGCCGCCACTTTTTATTATCAAGCCGCCACTTTTGCCCGCCACCCGACCCAATCGGCCGTGTGGATGGCGCTGGTGGGCGCGGTGATGGTTGCCGCCTTTTTCGGCCTGCGCTTAAGCAGCAAGCGCCTTGATAACGAAACCCGCGCCCGAGCCGCTTCAACCAAAGGAAACGCATCATGATTATCACCGATTTGAGCCAATATCTGCGCCGGCACCGCCGCGCCAGCGTGGCCGATATGGCGATGGGGCTGGGCACATCCGCCGAAGCGCTCGCCCCCATGCTCGATATGCTCGAGCGCAAAGGGCGCATCCGCAAGCTGCCCGAGGGCAGCAGCTGCGGCAGCAAAAGCTGCTGCAAGTGCGACCCCGCCACGGTTGCCCTTTATGAATGGGCCGGCAGCGAAGCGGTGCAAACGCCGATTGAAATCCACCGCAGCCGATAATGCCTGCACGCTCTTTCAGACGGCCTTGTTTACATTTTGTTTACATTTTTACTTCAGACCGTCTGAAACAGTTTTTCCCACTGCTCTTCGTAAAATAGGGTAAAATCGCTCCACCCTGTTTTCATCAAGGCTTATGTCATGGTTTTCGACCAAATCGCCCGTGCCGAGCGCTATTACGCGCTGCATCCGCTTTTTCAGACGGCCTTTGAATTTCTGCACACGCTCGATTTGGCCGCCATCGACCAAGCCGCTTATGAAATCCGCCCCAACAAACAATTGCGTGCCTTTATCGGCAGCGAGCCGATGCGCAGCGCCGAAGCGGCCAAGCTCGAAGCCCACCGCCATTACATCGATATTCAGATTCCGCTGGGCGGCAGCGAAGGCTACGGCTGGCGGCCGACACAAGAGCTCACCCAAAGCGTGGCGGGCTATCAGGCCGAGCGCGATGTCGAATTTTTTCACGACCCGGCCAGCGCCCATATCCACGTGCGCCCGGGCGAATTTCTGATTCTGTTTCCCGAAGATGCCCATGCGCCTTTAATCGGCAACGAAGCCGAAATCAAAAAACTGGTCTTCAAAATCGCCGTAAACCCATCATCAACCGACTGCAAGGAACACTCATGACCCAACACATCGCCATTCTGCCCGGTGACGGCATCGGCCCCGAAATCATCGCTCAAGCCGTGCGCGTGCTCGACCGGCTGATTGCAGAAGGCCTCGATGCCGCCTATCAATATGCGCCCATCGGCGGCGCCGGCTACGATGAATACGGCGCACCCTATCCCGAATTCACCCAAAAGCTCTGCCATCAGGCCGATGCCGTGCTGCTCGGCGCCGTGGGCGGCCCGCAATACGACAATCTCGATCGCCCCCTGCGCCCCGAGCGCGGTTTGTTGGCCATCCGCAAAGATTTGAATCTGTTTGCCAACCTGCGCCCGGCCATTCTCTATAAAGAATTGGCCAACGCCTCCACGCTCAAGCCCGAAGTGGTGGCCGGCTTGGATATTCTGATTGTGCGCGAGCTCACCGGCGACATTTATTTCGGCGAGCCACGCGGCATTCGCACGCTCGAAAACGGCGAGCGCGAAGGCTTCAACACCATGCGCTACAGCGAGAGCGAAATCCGCCGCATCGCCCACGTGGCTTTTCAGGCCGCACAAAAGCGCAACAAAAAAGTGTGCTCCGTGGGCAAAGCCAATGTGCTGGAAACCACCGAATTGTGGCGCGAAATTTTCGATGAAATCGCCCCCGAATACCCTGATGTTGAATTGAGCCATATGTATGTCGACAATGCCGCCATGCAGCTTGTGCGCGCGCCCAAACAGTTTGACGTAATCGCCACCGGCAATATTTTCGGCGATATTCTGAGCGACCAAGCTTCCATGCTCACCGGCTCCATCGGCATGCTGCCCTCCGCTTCGCTGAACGAAACCGGCAAAGGCCTGTATGAGCCCTCCCACGGCTCCGCGCCCGACATCGCCGGCCAAAACAAAGCCAACCCCTTGGCCACCATTTTGTCGCTCGCCATGTTGTTGCGCTACAGCTTCGGCGATGAAGCGCGTGCGCAGCAAATCGAAGCGGCGGTGCAAAAAGTGCTCGAACAAGGCTGGCGCACCGGCGACATTTTCGAAGCAGGCACCAAGCTTGTGGGCTGCGCCGAAATGGGCGATGCCGTGCTCGCTGCGCTTTAGGGTCTGTTCACATTTCATCCGTGCGTAAGATTTTGAGCGCAAAAGCGCGCTT
>ERZ650312.714-NODE-714-length-18746-cov-10.402707_pt1 | contig 18746 bp, 20 predicted proteins | sample MGYA00376248_ERZ650312 | MGnify/ENA primary metagenome ERZ650312 (study PRJEB26733, sample SAMN07839316) | wastewater metagenome | biome: urban; feature: wastewater treatment plant; material: waste water | place: USA: North Carolina | collected 2016-07-28 ... | reverse complement strand
CGGCGCTGGCATCCGGTTGATCCAGCGCGGTGAGGGCATCGCCCAAGTCTTCGAGAAGTGCGGCGCGCACGGCGCGGCGGATGTCCTGTTGTAACATGCCTTATTCCTGCAAGGGTCTGAGAAGCAATTGCCTGTCTTTCTGGCGCAATTCCAGCCTGCCCAGGGCATTCATGCCCACCAGGATCTCCTCCCCGTCGGCAGCCGGATTGATAAAGACGGACAAATCGTACAGGGTCAGCGGACCCATCGCCAGACTTTCGATCCGGCCGGTTTCGACCTGGATCTCTCCGGCTGCCGTGTTGACACGGCTGCGGCCCGTGGCGACGAGGCCGAGCCGGGCGGCCACCTGGCTCGGTATGGTCACCCGGGTTGCTCCTGTGTCCAGCAGCAGTTGCACCGGCTGGTCGTTGATGGCACCCTCCAGACGATAATGGCCGCTGGCATCGGCCCTGAGCAGCAGATCGCCGCTGGCGGTCACCGACGGTTGTTCACGACCATGAAAGTAGAGGGTCAGCAGACCCAGCAGCGAGAGCCAGGCGAGCAGCCAGAGACGGCGTGCCATCGGGTGCATAGTGTGTCCCATATCGCGCGAGTGAATGGCTCAGCCTAACATAGCGTTATCCATGAATTCAGAGACTTGTTCCCAGTTTTCCCATCCCGCCAGAGGCACATCGCTTCCATTTGTGAGTCGAGCAGACGATGACACAACCCACAACCCTGTTTTCCATCGATCGAGAAGGATGGTGCGAGCAGGCCCGCAAGGTGCCTTCCCCCCATCACAATGAGAGGCTCAGCCCGGAGGATGTCTCCTTGCTGGTGATACACGGCATCAGCCTGCCCCCCGGGCAGTTTGGTGGCCCCTTTATCGACGATCTGTTTCTGGGGCGCCTCGATCCCGGTGCTCACCCCTATTTCGCCGGTATTCACCAACTGAGGGTCTCGGCCCACTGCCTGATCCGCCGCGATGGGGAACTGGTACAGTACGTGCCTTTTGGCGCCAGGGCATGGCATGCGGGAGTCTCGAGCTGGGAGGGGAGGGAGGCGTGCAACGATTTTTCCATCGGGATCGAACTGGAAGGAACCGACGAGCTTCCTTACAGCGACAAGCAATACGAGGTGCTGTCGGACCTCAGCCGGGCGATTGTTCACCGTTATCCCGCCATCACGGCGGACCGTATTGTCGGCCACTGTGACATCGCGCCGGGCCGCAAGACGGATCCGGGTGACAGTTTCGAATGGCCCCGCTATCGGGAAAAGCTTCACTTTGAGTGAAAAATCTAAAAATTATTTTGTGTTTTTAGAATCAATGGCTTGCCTTGTCTGGCAAGCCATTTTTCATGCTGTTGAACAAATGTTATCGGTGAGCAAGCTCACAAATATTGGTCAGACCATTTTCTATGAGCTATATCATGATTCCGCGTTTTTACCCCTAAAGTGGCAACCGAGCTTCTTGATTCAGATCATCTTTTGGGTGGACTTTTTTCAAGCCCTCTGCTAATTTTCGCCCCAACCATAAAATTGGTAATACCAATTTAACAAAGTAGCCTCATGCCCTATATCAAGATAACTCAGCCCAAGCTGGCCGACGCCATTGTCGCCGAGCTGGAAAGCATGATTCTGGAAGGCAGCCTGCAGCCGGGCCAGAAGTTGCCGCCCGAGCGGGAACTCGCCATGCAGTTTCAGGTGTCGCGCCCTTCCTTGCGCGAAGCCATCCAGCGCCTGGAAGCGAGAGGACTCTTGTATCGTCGTCAGGGCGGTGGCACTTACGTACAAAATGCCCTGAGCAAGGGGATCGCCGACCCTCTGTTCGAACTGCTCAGCACTCACCCGGAAGCCCAGTACGACCTGCTGGAGTTTCGTCACGCGCTGGAAGGCATCTGTGCCTACTATGCGGCGCTGCGGGGCACCGAGGCTGATTTCGAACGGATTCGCCTGGCGCAAGCCGCCATCGAAGAAGCCGGCCAGCAAGGCTCGCTGGTGGTCGAATCGGCCGCCGTGACCCAGTTCTATCTGGCCGTGGCCGAGGCCTCCCACAACGTGGTGCTGCTGCACCTGTTGCGGGCCATGGGCCCCATGCTCGAGCAGAACATTTTACGCAATAACGAAATTTTGAATCGCCGTCCGGGAGTGGTCGCCAAGATCCGTCGCCATCGTGCGAGCCTGATCGAGGCTATCCTGTCGGGGGCTCCGGAGCGGGCCAGGGCTGCTTGTCATGAGCACCTGGCCTTTATCGAGGACACCTTGTTGGATATGCAGAGGGAAGACAGCCGGATCCAGCGATCCATGCGTCGGATCCGTCAGCAGGAAAACTAATCCCACAAGGCTTTCTTAATTGTCGAATGCTTGCGCCCTTCGCCGTGCAATGCCGTGCAATCACAACAACATAGGAACCAGCCATGTCTGATATCCTGAAGAACGATGTGGACCCGATAGAAACGCTGGAGTGGCTTGCCTCTCTGGAATCCCTGCTGCGTGAAGAGGGTCCGCAACGCGCTCAGTTCATCCTTGAACAGTTGGCCGAGAAAGCCCGCGCAAGCGGTGTGGACGTGGCTGCCAAGGCAAACCGCGACTACATCAACACCATCCCGTCCAGCGACGAGCCGGCTTACCCGGGCGACCTGGAAATGGAACGCCGCATTCGCGCCATCATCCGCTGGAACGCCATGATGATCGTGCTGCGCGCTTCCAAGAAAGACCTGGACCTGGGTGGTCACATGTCTTCCTTCGCTTCTTCCGCGACCATCTATGAAGTCTGCTACAACCACTTCTTCCGTGCCCGCAACGAGAAGGACGGTGGCGATCTGGTCTACTTCCAGGGTCACATCTCCCCGGGCATCTACGCCCGCGCATTCGCCGAAGGTCGCCTGACCGAAGAGCAGCTGGACAACTTCCGTCAGGAAGTGGATGGCAAGGGTATCCCTTCCTACCCGCACCCGAAACTGATGCCGGAATTCTGGCAGTTCCCGACCGTTTCCATGGGTCTGGGCCCCATCGCCGCCATCTATCAGGCGCGTTTCCTGAAGTACCTGACCGACCGTGGCATCAAGGATTGCTCCGAGCAGACCGTTTACGCCTTCCTGGGTGACGGCGAGATGGACGAGCCGGAAGCCAAGGGTGCCCTGACCGTTGCCGTGCGTGAAAAGCTCGACAACCTGGTGTTCGTGGTCAACTGCAACCTGCAGCGTCTGGATGGTCCGGTTGTCGGCAACGGCAAGGTCATCAACGAGCTGGAAGGTCTGTTCGCCGGCGCTGGCTGGGACGTGACCAAGGTCATCTGGGGTCGCAAGTGGGATGAGCTGCTGAAGAAAGACACTTCCGGCAAGCTGATCCAGCTGATGAACGAGACCGTGGATGGTGACTACCAGACCATGAAGTCCCGTGACGGTGCCTACGTGCGCGAGCACTTCTTCAACCGTTACCCGGAAACCGCCGCGCTGGTCAAAGACATGACCGACGAGGAGATCTTCGCCCTGAACCGCGGTGGTCACGACCCCCGCAAACTGTTCGCCGCCTTCTCCAAAGCTGCACAGACCAAGGGCAAGCCGACCGTGATCCTGGCCAAGACCATCAAGGGCTATGGCATGGGCGAAGCGGCCGAAGGCAAGAACATCGCTCACCAGGTCAAGAAGATGGATCTGGGCTCCGTGCGTCACCTGCGCGATCGTTTCAACCTGCCGGTCACCGACGAGCAGCTGGAAAACCTGCCGTACCTGAAGATCGAAGAGGGTACCGAAGAGCACAAGTACCTGCACGCCCGCCGTGCCGCACTGAAGGGCTATGTACCGACCCGTCTGCGCGAGAGCACCACCAAGCTGGAAATCCCGGCGCTGGATGCCTTCGGTCCGCTGCTGGGTGAACAGGCGCGCGAAATCTCCACCACCATGGCGTTCGTGCGTTCCCTGAACGTGATGCTGAAAGACAAGTCCATCGGCAAGCGCATCGTCCCGATCCTGGCTGACGAAGCCCGTACCTTCGGTATGGAAGGCCTGTTCCGCCAGATCGGTATCTACAGCCCGCACGGTCAGCAGTACACCCCGCAAGACCGCGACATCGTCTCCTACTACAAGGAAGACAAGCAGGGTCAGGTTCTGCAAGACGGTATCAACGAGCTGGGCGCCATGTCCTCCTGGCTGGCTGCTGCCACCTCTTACAGCACCAACGACTGCCCGATGATCCCGTTCTACATCTACTACTCCATGTTCGGCTTCCAGCGGATCGGCGACATGGCGTGGGCAGCCGGTGACCAGCAAGCCCGTGGCTTCCTGCTGGGCGCGACCTCCGGTCGTACCACTCTTAACGGAGAGGGCTTGCAGCACGAAGATGGTCACAGCCACATCCTGGCCAACACCATCCCGAACTGCATCTCCTACGACCCGTCCTACGCCTATGAAGTGGCGGTGATCGTACAGGACGGCCTGCGCCGCATGTACGGTGAGAACCCGGAGAACGTGTTCTACTACATCACTACCCTGAACGAGAACTATGCCATGCCGGCCATGCCGGAAGGCGCCGAGGAAGGCATCCGCAAGGGTATCTACAAGCTGGAAACCGTGGCCGGCACCAAGGCCAAGGTACAGCTGCTGGGTTGTGGTTCCATCCTGGGTCACGTGCGCACTGCCGCCCAGATCCTGGCCAGCGAGTACGGCGTGGGTTCCGACGTGTTCAGCGTCACCTCCTTCAACGAACTGGCTCGTGACGGTCAGGACGCGGATCGCTGGAACATGCTGCACCCGACCGCCGAAGCGCGTGTGCCCTACATCGCTCAGGTACTGGGTTCCGAAGCCACCATCGCCGCGACCGACTACATGAAGTCCTTCGCCGATCAGGTGCGTGCCTTCGTTCCGACCGAGAACTACCGTGTACTGGGTACCGACGGTTACGGCCGCTCCGACAGCCGTGCCAACCTGCGTCGTCACTTCGAAGTGAACGAGTTCTACGTAGTGGTTGCTGCCCTGACCGAACTGGCCAAGCGCGGCGAGGTAGACAAGCAGGTTGTGGCCGAAGCCATCGCCAAGTACGGCATCGATGCCGACAAGGTCAACCCGCTGTACGCGTAAGAGGATTGAGTGTCGCGCCGGGTATCCGGCGCGACCTTGCCTGGGTTTAAACGGATAACGCGGGATGCGCGTGGTGATGCTCAGGCAGCCACGCGGATGCACGCAAGAGGATAAAGCGCAATGTCCAAACAGATTATGGTGCCGGATATCGGTGCCGATGAAGTTGAAGTCACCGAGATCATGGTGGCCGTGGGTGACAAGGTCGAGCTGGACCAGTCCCTGATCGCCGTGGAAGGTGACAAGGCCTCCATGGAAGTCCCGGCTCCGGCCGCCGGTATCGTCAAAGAGATCCTGATCAAGGTGGGCGACAAGGTTGCCACCGGTTCCCAGATCATGGTCTTCGAAGCCGAGGGTGCTGCCGCACCGGCTCCGGCCCAGGCTGCTGCCCCGGTTGCTGCCGCGCCGGCCGCCGCTCCTGCTGCTGCCGCTCGCCAGGACGTCAACGTGCCGGACATCGGTGGTGACGAAGTCGAAGTAACTGAGATCATGGTTGCCGTGGGCGACATGGTTGAAGCCGACCAGTCCATCATCGCCGTGGAAGGTGACAAGGCCTCCATGGAAGTGCCGGCACCGTTCGCCGGTCGCGTGGTCGAGATCAAGGTTGCCGCTGGTGCCAAGGTCTCCACCGGTTCCCTGGTGATGGTATTCGAAGTGGCGGGCGCTGCCCCGGCCGCTGCTGCCGCTCCTGCTCCTGCTGCCGCCCCCGTGGCTGCCGCTCCTGCCCCTGTGGCCAGCAACTTTGCCGGCACCGTGGACATGGACTGCGACGTGGTCGTCATCGGCGGTGGCAACGCCGCGGTCGATTCGGCGCGCACGGCGCTCAGGCTGGGTTGCGACGTGACCATCGCCTATCGCCGCGAGCGGCCGGACATGCCGGCGATTGCCGAGGAAGTGACCGATGCCGAGGCCGAAGGTGTACAGCTCAGGTTCCTCGTCGCACCGCAGCGCGTCGTCACGGACGAGCGCGGCCGCATCACCGGCATCGAGCTGATGCGCACGACGCTCGGTGACTTCGGCCTGGATGGGCGCCGCCGCCCTGTTTCCACCGGCGAAACCCGCATTGTTCCATGCGACAACATCATCCTCGCCATCGGCGAACGGCCGGATGTCGAACCGCTGCGCCGCCTTGGCATTCACGTGCGCGAGAACGACACGGTCGCCGCCGACTGGGTGACGTACGAGACGAACCGCCCGCGCGTGTTCGCCGGCGGCGATCTGGTCACCGGCGCGTCGAACGTCTCGTCAACCATGGCGACCGGCAAGGACGCCGCGCGGGCCATTGACATCCGCCTGACCGGACAGGACCACCTGTCCGAGGTGCTTGGCACCTTCGACGTTCCGCAGCTGGTTCCGCTCGAACCCGAGGGTGGCGCGCGACACGTCTCGCCGGAGATGGAAGCGGCACGGCGCAGGACGGATTTCGCCGAAGTCATGGTCGGCCTGAGCCAGACCGATGCCATGCCGGAAAGCACCCGCTGCCTGCGCTGCGACGTTCGCGAAAGCTGCACGGAAAAGGAATGAGGTGACGCCGTGGCCAAGGTCTTCACACTGAAAATCGCCGGAACCGAGTTCAAGGCCGACGCCGGCAACACGATCCTCGACGTTGCCCGGGCAAACGACATCTTCATTCCCACGCTCTGCAGCCTCAAAGGGCTGTCGAACGTCGGCGCCTGCCGACTTTGCATGGTCGAGGTACGCGGCGTGCCGCGTCTCCTGCCCGCCTGCGCAACACTGGTCGCCGAAGGCATGGACGTCACCGTCGACTCGCCCAAGGTCGCCAAGTACCGGAAGATGATCGTCGAATTGCTGCTGGCGGAACGCAACCATATCTGCGCCGTCTGCGTGGCCAACGGACACTGCGAGCTGCAGTCGCTGGCGCAGAGACTAGGCGTCAGCCACACCCGTTACCCCTACCGCCATCCGGCGCTCGCCTGCGACGCCTCGCACCCCCGGTTCAACTACGATGCGAATCGCTGCATCCTGTGCACGCGTTGCATGCGTGCCTGCGAAGAGGTCGAGGGCGCACGCACCTGGAATGTGATGGGCCGCGGCATCCACTCGCTGATGATGACCGACCTGCATCGGCCGTGGGGTGAATCCGCTTCCTGCACCTCCTGCGGCAAATGCGTCCACGTGTGCCCCACCGGCGCGCTAAGCGAGAAGGGCCGCGCCGTCGGCGAGCGGGTGCCGCGGGGGGACGTCATCGCGCAGCTGGCGTCGATGCGGCGCAGCGGCCGCTGATTGGTGTGGAAGAAAGCAAAGGGCGAAGTGGCAGCGAAATCTCGCATCATTTGATCGCCCAACCGAGTAAGACCTGATCGGATGGCCTTGCCGTATCTGACCACAAGTATCCTCAGACAGGACTCAGTCATGAGTCGTACTTCAACCACATTGACGCCAAGCCGTCATTGGACAGCTCGGCGACAATGAGTTGCGAACGCGCTGTAGCCTTATTCGCCCTCCCCGCAGCTAGGCTTTGCACGACTTCTCCACGTAGTTGCGGACCAGATACTCATTGAACATTGGAACGGTGAACGCTATATCGCCGTGAGATGGGCTGTAGATCATTCCCTTGCTGATGATCTGCGCGCGCCGCGGACCTAGGCTTTGATGGGTTTCTTTCAGTGCGTCTGCGACGTCCGATGATCGATACGGCCCCGCACCGAGTTTAGCCATCGCGATTACGTACTCGCGCTCCTTTGGCGTTAAGCGATCAAATCGCACCTTGAAGAAACCTTCGTCCAGCCGCTTTGTCGCCTCTATTGCAGCCCGCGTCGCATCCTCTAGCTTGATGCGCGGGCCCTGAGCGATGTTCCAGCACTGATAGCCCCACTCCTGCAGAAAGTAGGGATAGCCTTTGGTCTTTGCCAAGATCTCTCTGATCGCGTTGTCGTCAATTTTCTCACCTTCATCCTCGATTGGCTGCCTAATTGCGGTCTCCGCATCAGCTTCCTCAAGCGCACCAACCGCAGGGTAGTGAAAGAGCCGTTCAGCGTATGATTTCGCATCTCCCGAAAGAGCCGCAACTTGTGGCAGCCCTGCACCGAAGAACAAAACAGGTAGGCCTCTCTGGTTAACCTTGTGGAGCGCTACTATCAGAGCGGCCAGATCTTCAGAGCGCAGGTACTGAACTTCGTCAATGAGAAGCGTCCAGGCCTTACCGGCAGCCTTTGCAGCCTCACCTACGCGTACGAACAACTCGGGCAGGTCTGCCTCCATATCTCCGCTATCAGCGACGCCTACTTCCGGATCAACTGAAATTGAGGCATCTCCGTACGAGAGCTTGAACGCAGAAGCGAAAGAGCGAAGTGCACGAAGAGCTTGATGGGCTTTCGCCTTCGCGTTCTCCGAAGTCGAGAGTTTGCGTAAGGCTTGATTGATCCGTGGCACGAGCAACTCGCTGAGCGCCTTTCCCTCGGGTGCTTCGATTGAGGATGTCAAATGCCCAGCAGCTTCGGCCATCTCTTCGATTTTGTTCAGCAGCACCGTCTTCCCAACGCCACGTAGGCCAAGCAGCATCTGTGAGCGACTGGGCTTACCTTGCAGCGCCCTTTGAATCGCCGTATGTACGTCCTGAAGGATAGCCTCCCGTCCTGCAAGCTCTGGCGGTCTACTCCCGGCGCCCGGGGCAAATGGGTTTCTCACGGCGTCCATGTGATCTCCTGTAGCGTGAATTCTATAAAACTCTATGAGAGTATATCGAACACAAGATATACATGTGTAGAAAATGATAGCAAACGGAGGATCGTTACGCGTCCCGTGGTACTGCCAAATGCCTCCATCGAGCAGACGTCTTCGAGCTTACTCCGCAAGCTTCCGCAGCTTCCCGCTCATATCAGAAGGTTCAACAAGGCCACTCTCTCGACTTGCGACCAACCGCACCAGGCCGAATTTGCTCGGCCATGCAAGACCGGGCGGTCAGGTCCGACGAGAATGTCTGTCCAGAAGCGCCAGATCCGACAACATCGCCGCCGTCATGCCCGAAACAGATCCGCAGCGAGCAGGAGGATCTCGATCTCCTCCGTAATGTCCTCCTGCCGCTGCGCGTTGTAGGCCAGGCGTAGTTGGTTGCGGTCTTCGTCGAGCTTGTTCAGGGCGCTCTCCATTTGTGCGTAGCGCCGCTGGTTTTCGGCCATCAGCGAGCTGTACAGGATGTCGTTGAGTACCGCGTAGAGATAGTGACCGGTCAGCCCCTGAAGGAAGATCTCGGGAGAGAGGTTGAGGTCGGGAGGAAAGGCGGCGGGCTCGGGGGGCGGGGGCAGGTCGTGCAGGGGCAGCAGGCGGCGGCGTCTGATCTGGCCTGAGGCATGGCAGTGATAAAGGGCTGAAACACCCCAACCGTGTTCTTGCGCACCGGACATCAAGGCATTCAGCTCCTTCGTCAGCCCGAGCAGTACGCGCGGCACTTCGTCGGCCACGCTGGCACCGGCCAACGACAGCGTGTTGGCATCCCGGCCCAGGCGGCCGGCGAGGCGGCTTCCGACAACCAGCATGGTTTCGTCGGGGCGATCGACGGCGCTCATCCCCTGCCACTGATTGAGCAGGTCGTCGTTGAAGTCACCGCAAAAGCCTTGCTCGGAACCGACCACGATGCAGATCTCGGCGTCCGGTGGCGGCAAGTCGGCGAGCTTCGGATGCCAGGCGATGAACCGCGCTGCCGACGCTTCAATGCTGGCCACCATGCGATGCTGCGCGGCAAGGAACTCCTCGAGCATGCGCATCTCCATCAGAGCCAGCGCCTTCATCGCCGACATGATTCCCGAGATGTCGTTCAGGAACCCGAGGCGGCGGAGCAACTCACGCCGGCTGCTCACGGTCCATGCTTTCAAAGATGGCGCGTATCGCCGGCAGCCAGGTTTCGCGGCTGTCATCGAGCGACAGCGGGAGTCGCCCGACCTCGACCAGCAGGCGCGCCAGCCGTGCCGCTATCGAAGAAAGCTCGATGCCGTCGAACAATCCTTCGTTGTAGGCGATCAGCCAGGCCAGTTGCTGCTCGGAGGTGAGCGGAGACAAGCGCTCCTGCTTGAGCAACTCGCGCAGCGTACGGCCGCGCCGGATCTTGGCCTCGACACTCGCCTCAAAGCGGGAGCCGAAGCGGGTGAAGATTTCAAGTTCCTGGAACTGCAGGAAATCGAGTTTCATCCGGCCGGCTTCCGTCTTTATCGCGGCGTGCTGCGCCTTGCCGCCAATGCGCGAGACCGAGCGCGTAACGTCGATCGCCGGCAGCAGCCCGGCGGCGAACAGGCGCGAATCGAGGTAAATCTGCCCGTCGGTGATTGAAATGAGATTCGTCGGGATATACGCGGCAATCTCGCCCTGCTCGGTTTCCACCAGCGGAAGCGCCGTCATGCTGCCACCGCCTTGGGCCGCTCCGAGGCAGGTCGAACGTTCGAGCAGGCGCGAATGCAGGTAGAAGATATCGCCTGGATACGCCTCCCGCCCCGGCGGCCGGTGCAGGAGGAGCGACAGTTCGCGGTAGGTGCGCGCGTGCGTGGTCAGGTCGTCATAGACGACGAGCACATCGCGGCCGGCCCACATCCAGCCTTCGGCCAGCGCGCAGCCGGCAAACGGGGCGATGTACTTGAGACCGGGCATCGCGGTCGCCTCGGCGACGACGACGCAGGTGAATTCGAGGGCTGCGGACTGGCGCAGCGTCTCGATCGTCGACACGATCGCCGAACGCTTCTGGCTGATCAGCACGTAGACGCAGATCACGTCGCGCCCCTTTTGCGCGAGCACGGTATCCAGCGCGAGCGCGCTTTTCCCGCTGCCGGCGTCGCCGATGACCAACTGGCGCTGGCCCTTGCCGATGGGCACCATCGTATCGACCATCTTCCAGCCGGACATCAGCGGCCGATTCACGAAGTCGCGCGCGATGATCGGTGGCGAACCGGTCTCGAGCGGGCGGCGCGCGATCGCCGGGATCGGCGGCCCGCCGTCCAGAGGCATTCCCAGCGGATCGATGACGCGCCCGAGAAACGCGTCGCCGACGCCGATGGAGAGCGTCTTGCCGGTCAGGTAGGTGGCCGCGCCCGCATTCAGGCCGCTGCCCTGGCTGAGAAGGATGGCGCCGATGCGCTCGCTCCCGAGGTGAAAGACCAGCCCGCGACTGCCATCTTCAAAGTCGAGCACTTCATCCATCGCCGCCGAGGGCAGTCCCTCGATCCAGACGACGCCGTCGCCGACCGAGATGACCCGGCCCTGCTCGGTGATGCGTAGCCGGAACGCGTAGTCGTCCAGCCAGTTCGCCTGTCGCGCCAGGGGTGACAGCGTTTGTCGGTCAGAGGACATGGTTGGCGGCCGCCTTGAAACTGGCCAGTTCGTCGGCAAAGTTCATGTTCAGCTGCCACGGCCCGAGGGAAAGCCGCACGCCGGCCAGCAGGTTCGGGTCTTCGTCGAAAGCCACCACAAGGTCGGCTTCCAGCCGGCTCTGCAGTGCACTCTCGATCTCGCGGCGTTGCTCGGGCAACAAGGGGAAGGCCGTGGTGACCGTGGCTTTCGCCTTGTCGACGAGCACGGCGCGGCGCAGGCTCTCGACCTGGGTATCCGGAAGATTTGCCCAATCCTCGAACAGCAGGCTGACAAACCGGGATTCGACCACCGGGTCAGCCAAGCGCGCCAGCAGGGTGGAGGCAAATCGCTGCGCGTGTGCCAGCGCTTCGACCTCCAGCTCGCGCTGCGCCTCCTGCTGCTTGTGCGCGGTGACCGCAGCGACCCGCTCGCGCTCTTCCAGCAGGGCCTTGTCCAACGCCTGCATTTGTCGGTTACGCTCCTGCAGCAAGTCGGTGTCCAACGCGGCCCGGGCCTTTGCCTTTTCCATGTCCCAGTCGGCCAGCCGACGCTGATACTGGCGCTCCAACTCTCTGGCACTGTCCTCGATCACTCTGGCTTCCGCAAGCTTACCCTCCACGCGCCTCTGGCGCGCGGCGATCGCCTCCATCACCGGCTTGTAGAGAAAGCGCTTGAGTATCCAGACCAAGACCAGGAAGTTGATGATCTCGAGAACGAGGGTAGTCCAATCGATCTGCATGACCTGCCCTACTTGAGGAGGTATTCAAGGAGCGGATTGCGGAAGAGCACGATCAGCACGATCACGAGCACGTAAATGGCCAGCGACTCGATCATCGCCAGGCCGATAAAGAGGGTGCGACTGATGGACTTCTCCGCCTCAGGCTGGCGCGACAGCGCGTCCAGCGCCGTGGCGATGGCCCTGCCCATGGCGATGGCGGGAAAGATGACCCCGATCGCGATGGCAGCGACCGCCACGACGGTCGAAATCAGTACAAAGGTATTCATGTCATTCATTGATCGTCTCCTTCGTTATCCTGTGGATGAGACTCCTTGGCGGCTTGCGACTGCATGCCGCTGGCGATGTAGATCAGGGCCAGCGTGCCGAAGATGTAGGCTTGGACGAGCGCTTCGAGGACGTGCAGCATCATCACCGGCACCGGAATCAACAGGCCCGCGACCAGCAGCATGAGCATCGCCGCCATCTCCAGGCTCATGATGTTGCCGAACAGCCGGACGGCAAGCGCCAGCGTGCGCGAGAACTCGCCCAGCAGATGGAAGGGAAGCAGGATCGGGTTGGGCGACAGATAGTGCTGCAGGTAGGCGCGCAGACCGGCGCTGCGAATGCCGTACCAATGCACCGACAGGAAGACCACGATGGCGAGCGCGGCGGTTGTCGACAAGTCGCCCGTCGGCGCATGCAACCCGGGAATCAGCCCCGTCAGATTCGCCACCGCCACGAACAGCCATAGCGCGCCGATGAACGGGGCGAGCAGCGCCGCACGTTCCGGCGCCACCGCAGCGATGCCCGATTCCACCGATTGCACCGCGCCTTCGAGGGCCGTCTGCCACAGGCCGGGCTGCTCGATCACCAGACGGCGCGTCGCCAGCCAGCTGCCGACACCGAGAAGCAGGAGGATGCCCCAGCTCGTCACCACCGTTCGCGTGATGCCGAAGGGGCCGATGTAGAAGAGGATGGCCAGGGATTCCATCACCAGTACTTCCGCACGAATACGATGACGTTGAAGATACCCAGCACGAGGCCGAGGAGGATGAGGTTCACCGACCAGCGCGTCGAGTAGCCCTCGTTCAGGCCATCGAGCCAATGCCCGAGGTAGGCGCCGCCGATCAACGGCACGAGGAAGAGGACCGACAGCGTGCCGAGGAACACGGTCTGGCCGAGGAGCGACCGGCGCTCCTTCTCCGCCGCCTTCAGTCGGGCCGCATCGCGACCGACACCGTTGCGCCACTCCTGGTCATTCATCACGGACTCCGGTTGAGTTGATGCAAGCGCCGAAGCAGTTCCTGCTCGAGTTGCTGGATGTTGTCCTTGACGGCCTTGAGCGCGTGTTCTTCCTCGGTGAGCTTGCCCACGAGCAGCCCCGAAATCCGCCCATAGTCGTCATCCATCAGATAGCGCCGGGTGTTGACGCAAAGCGCGTTGTTTCCGAATGACAGGACGGCGCCCGGGCAGGCGATGAATTGCCAAGGCGCCTCGCCCACTCGAAAGCGCGCCAGACCAAAGCTCAGGATGGTCATGAAACCGGCGCGTCCCGGAAGGATGCCGAAGCTGCCGCTGGCGTCCTGGCCGACGAAGCTCGTCACCGCCTCGATGCGCTCGTAGCGGGTGGCGCTTTGCAGGTGCAGTTGAAATGATCTGGCCATAACCGTCTCGCGCTCAATGGAGGCTGCCACGCATGTAACAGTCCTCCTCCGACTTTCCATCAAAGTCGCCGCGCAGCAGCGCCTCGCAATCCGCCAAGGTGCTTTCAAGCGAAACCGATACGCCGGGGATGCCGGTATGCTCGGCGACAACAAAGAACGGCTGGCTCAGGTAGCGCTCGATGCGCCGCGCGCGATGCACCATGCGCCGGTCGGCGTCGGACAGCGATTCCAGCCCGAGAATGGCGATGATGTCTTCCAACTCGCGATAGCGTGACAGGCATTCGCGCACGCCCTGCGCCACGCGGTAATGGCGCGCCCCGATGACGCTCTGGTTCATCGCGACGCTGCTCGAAATCAGCGGATCGACCGCCGGGTAGATCCCCTTTGCCGCCTGCTTGCGCGACAGGATGATCGTGGTATCCAGATGCGCGAGGATGGCGCTCACCGCCGGGTCGGTCATGTCGTCGGCCGGCACATAGACCGCCTCGACCGCGGTGATGCTGCCGGTCTTGGTCGAGATGATGCGTTCCTGCAGTTCGGCCACCTCGGAAAGCAGCGTCGGCTGGTAGCCGACCGTCGCCGGCATCCGGCCGAGCAGACCCGACAATTCGCTGCCGGCCTGGACGAAGCGAAACGCATTGTCCATCAGAAAGAGCACGTCCCTGGCGACGTTGTCCCGGAGGTATTCGGCATAGGTCAGCGCAGCTAGCCCGATGCGGAAGCGCACGCCCGGCGACTCGTCCATCTGCCCGAAGACCATTAGCGTCCGCGGCATCACGCCGGCATCCTGCATGTCATGCCAGAGTTCGTGCCCCTCGCGAATCCGCTCGCCGACGCCGGCGAAGACCGAGACGCCCTGATGCAGCTGCACGATGGCGTTCATGAATTCCATGATGAGCACCGTCTTGCCGACACCGGCACCGCCGAACAACCCGGTCTTGCCGCCACGCACGAAGGGACACAAGAGATCGATGACCTTGATCCCGGTCGGGAGGATGTCGCCGGCGGCCGTCGCCTCCGACAGCGGCGCCGGCGGCGCGACGATGGGCCACGCGGCATCGGCCAGCAGCGCCTTGCCGCCATCGAGCGCGCGCCCGAACATGTCGAGCAGACGCCCCAGGCAAGCAGACGCGACCGGCACGCGCAGCCCGCCGCCGCTGTCGAAAACCGGCATCTGCCGTTTCAGGCCGGTGGTGCGGTGGAGCGCAATGGCCCGCACCCGCTGCTCGTCCAGGTGACGATGCACTTCGAAGGTGTAGCGCTCGCCGTCGAGCATGACGTAGATCGATCGGTGCAGCGGCGGAATGCGCGTGCACAGCACGTCAATGACCGGCCCCTGCACTTCCTGGATGACACCGAGCGGAATCGCGTCAGCTTCGGAACTTGGCGGCGACTTGTCCGGTGACAGATCAACGGGCACAGGATGGTTCATCCCAGCCTCGCACAAGCGATAGCTACTTGAATCGGTTGGCGACGACGACTCCGACCGTCTCGAGGCCTTCAACCACCGGCGGCGGCAGCGTCGCGACGCCGTCGAACCCGGTCAGCGCCAGCTGCCCGTCCGGCGACGCAGCGAACCACAGGCTGCCGCCGTGCTCATCGCCGAGCTGATCGTCCTCGAAGAAGCCGTAGCACGCCTCGCTATCGACCTTGATCGAATAGGCACCGGCATGGATCGAACGGTCGAAGCGATAGAACTTCTCGAGCGGAATCTCAACCATGCGCCCCGACTGGTGCCGCGACACTTCGCCGTGCGCCTTCGCCGCGGCGCGCCGGATATCCTCGATTTTCATCGTCTCTTCCAGGCTGGGAAGGTGGCGGCTGATCACTGTCAGCAGCATCTCGGTCGACTTCAGCAGTTCGTCACGCTGCTCTGTCAATTTCCGGATCGTCTCTCGGCAGTCGGCGTGGACGTCCTGATCGTTGCCATTGTTACCCTGTTTACTCATGTCTTGTCTCCTCAGCGCGGAACGGTTGGGCAGGCGCTTGAACTCCACTTTCAGCATAGACCGCCACCGGCAAAAGGCGAATCGACGCTGTGGCCATTTGGTTGCTGCGTTATGGTTGCCGCGTTATTGGAAAGTCATTCCCGGGCGCTCTACTATCCAGTTTGAAGAACGAATGATCTTGCCGCCGGTTCTGGCCTCGGCTGGACCGGCAGGAGAAACATCATGTGCTTGGCAGTCCCGATGCAAATCATTCAGCTTGACCGTCTGAACGCGCGCTGCGCCGCCAAGGGTATCGAGCGCCAGGTCAGCCTGTTCCTGTTGCAGGACGAACCACCGGGGATCGGTGACTGGGTGCTCATCCACGTCGGCTACGCCTTGCAGGTAGTCAGCGCCGAGGACGCCCGCGAGACCTGGGACCTGCTCGATCAACTGGGCGCGGAGGCACCAGGTCGTGCATGAACTCTCGCTGTGCATGAACCTCATCGACCAGCTGACGGCGCTGGCGGCACGGCATCAGGCAACGGCCGTCGCACGTATCGAGTTGCAGGTCGGCACGCTGTCCGGCGTCGAGCCGCTGCTGCTAGAGGACGCATTTCCGATCGCCAGCACTGGCTCGATCGCCGAGACGGCCGTGCTCGCCATCGAAATCATCGCGCCGCGAATCCGTTGCCGGCACTGTCACCTCGAAGCGCAGACGGAGCCGAATCGCCTGGTCTGCGCTTCCTGCGGCAGCCTCGACACCGAGCTCCTGCGCGGACAGGATCTGATCCTGTCGCGCGTCGAGCTCGTGCGCGACACCACGGCACCACCATCCGACGAATCGACGGAGGAAAACCATGTGCACTGACTGCGGCTGCGGCATTACCGACGGCAACCGGCATCTTGTCGCGTACGACCATGAGCATCGGCAGGCGCACCCTTACCATCGTCACGGCCACGGCGCAGTGAACTCCCTGACCGCGCACAACGACCTGCACGCACGCGCCAACCGCGCCCTGTTCGACCGGCATGGCGTTCTGGTGATCAATCTCATGTCGTCGCCCGGCTCGGGGAAGACGTCTTTGCTCGAAGCGACGATCCGCGCGCTGAAAGGTGCCCTGCGCATCGCCGTCATCGAAGGCGATCTGGAAACGGAAAACGACGCCGATAGAATCCGCGCGCTCGGCGTTCCGGCATACCAGATCACGACGGGAACCGCCTGCCACCTCGACGCCCACCTCGTCGAACACGCGCTGGCGCATCTCGATCTTGCCAACCTGGACATCCTGTTCATCGAGAACGTCGGCAACCTGATCTGCCCCGCCAGCTTTGACCTCGGCCATCACCGCAACGTGATCCTGCTTTCCGTCACCGAGGGCGACGACAAACCGGCGAAGTATCCGGTGATGTTCCGGGCGGCCGACCTGATGCTGCTGAGCAAGACCGACCTCTTGCCCTACCTCGCCGAATTCTCGCCGCAGAAGGCTGAAGCGTCGCTGCGCAATCTGGCGTCGCCGGCGCCTGTCCTGCACGTCTCGGCAAAGGACGGGACGGGGCTGGAAGCCTGGGTCGATTGGTTGCGTGCCACCCGCGAGGAGCACCGTCAGAGTCTCGACGCTGGAACCACCCTGCTCCCCGGCGAGCACACGGATACGCACCGGACGCGCGACGCCGCGGCGCCCGAGATCCATTTCGTGGCGCCGTCGCGGTAGCCGACCATGCAGGATCGTGCCCATCATTGGTTGCAGCAGATCCTGGCACTCCCCTTGGAGAAGCCGGTACGCATCATGAACGTCTGCGGCGGGCACGAGCGCGCGATCGCCATGGCCGGCCTGCGCTCGCTGCTGCCGTCGGCGGTGCAGCTGATTCCGGGTCCGGGCTGTCCGGTCTGCATCTGTCCGGAAGAAGACATCCATCAGGCGATTCAATGGGCGCTTGATCAGCATGTCATTGTCGCCAGCTTTGGCGACATGCTGCGCGTTCCGGTCAATGGGCCGCGCGGCGAGGTCAACTCCCTGGCCGCGGCGCGGGCCGCGGGCGCCGAGGTGCACGCGATCGCATCGCCAGCGGAAGCGGTACGCATCGCCCGCGAGAACCCGGAACGCCAGGTGGTCTTTCACGCCGTTGGCTTCGAGACGACGATGGCGCCGATCGCCGCGATGATCATCGAGGGCCTTCCCGACAACCTGCTGTTGCTGGCGAGCGGCCGACGGACCTGGCCGGCCGTCGCCATGCTGCTCGATTCGCCCGACGCCGGCTTGGATGCCCTGACTGCACCGGGCCACGTGGCGACCGTGATGGGTCCGGAAGAATGGGCGTTCGTCCACCAGCGCCACCGCATTCCCGTGGCGATTGCCGGATTCACGGCCGACAGCCTGCTCGCGGCGATCCACGCGGTGCTCGTCCAGTGGCTGGAAGGCAAAGCGCCGCTGACCAACTGTTATGTCGCCGCCGCAAGGCCGGGCGGCAACCCGCGCGCTCGACAGCTGCTCGCGCAAGCATTCGACGTGGTCGATGCGCCCTGGCGCGGCATCGGCGTAATCGCGCAGTCCGGGTACGCGCTCAAACCGGCGCTCGCGGCTCACGACGCGCGCCGCCAGCTCCCTTTGGTTACGCCTGCGCAACCGGGCAGCGACCTGCCGGCCGGCTGCGACTGCGCGCGCGTGGTTCTGGGAAAAATCAGCCCGCCCGCCTGCCGGCTCTACGGGACCGCCTGCCGGCCAGCGTCGCCGATCGGGCCGTGCATGGTCTCGGACGAAGGCGCATGCCGCATCTGGTGGACGGTCGGGCTGCACCGGCGCACACCGCCGGACCGGGCGAGCGGCGCGGCCAACGTAGGGGGCCCTTCCTGATGGTAACGATGCTCGACGGCGCGGTCGCCGCGATTTTTTGTGGGAGCCCGGTTCTACCGGGCGATTGGCGGCGCTGCTTCGTGGAGAGGCCTATTTCGCGCAGAAATCTGCGCTCCTACCGGGGCATTACCAGGCGTGGAGACGTTTTTTCGACGGGCAACACAACACTCGCATGAACGCGGCGATCGACGTCCCTATTAGATCGGAAGAGCACACGTCTGAACTCCAGTCACTAG
>ERZ650312.710-NODE-710-length-18764-cov-15.097386_pt1 | contig 18764 bp, 15 predicted proteins | sample MGYA00376248_ERZ650312 | MGnify/ENA primary metagenome ERZ650312 (study PRJEB26733, sample SAMN07839316) | wastewater metagenome | biome: urban; feature: wastewater treatment plant; material: waste water | place: USA: North Carolina | collected 2016-07-28 ... | reverse complement strand
ACAAAACCTAACAGTGGCTTATCTTTATTTTTACCCGTGCAGAGTGTGCAATTTTCCAAACGCGGCGCGCCAGGAACTGCACGGAGTTCTATAATTGTAGCGGCATACGCGCCTTGTTTGTCTTTACGCATGACAACGTCAGACAATGAAAAACCCGTGCGGTAGTCTAATGTTTTCCACTTGCCTAACAGTGGGTCTGCATTGGCAGCATAAGCTAAACTTGAACAACAAATCACACTGATGAATGTGAAACGAGAGAAGAATTGGGTGTTCATAAAATCAATATCCCACAGGAAAAGTCGCCTAAAACATATAAAGGCATAAAAAAATATGGGATTATTTATACCCAATTTATGCGGTATTTTTTTGTAATTGTATGGAAGTTTTATGAAATTAATTACATGAAAAATAATGAAATAATAGGTTTTGACGATGGCCATCAGGCAAATAAAAATGAGCAGAATGGACTGCTCATTTTTAATGAGTTTTTAGGGTTGCATCATATATTAATCATGGCATTCACAATGCAATTTAGCTGAGATGTTCTCCAAATAAACCCAAGGCTTCTTCGGCACTAAAGCTATATTGTGTGCTGCAGAATTGGCAATCCATAGTAATTGGATTCTGGTATTCCAAAGTTTCACGAACCGCAGAAACGCCAATTTGAATTAAGGCATTCGCACAGCGTTCTTTGGAGCAAGTGCAACCAAAACGCAAGGCTTCCACTTCAGGCAAACGGACTTGTTCTTCATTGTATAAACGGTACAAAATTTCATTGACATCTAAATCAGTTAATTCTTCTGCTTTTAAGGTTTCAGTCAGCATGGTCACGCGTGGCCATAAATCTTCATCGACCCGTTGTTGTTCTTCTTCACTGTTACGCGGCAACAATTGAATGAGCAAACCGCCCGCACGTTCGGCATTGCTTGCCAACACAATACGGGTTGGAATTTGTGCGGATAAATCGTAATACTGTATTAAACATTCAGCTAAATTGCCTTTGTCCAAAGGCACAATACCTTGATAACGCTCACCAAATTCAGGCTCGATATTAATAAACAGTACAGGACTGACCAAACTTTTCAGGACGGTGCTGCTGTCTTCAGCGCTTAAAAAGCGTGGGTCTTGTTCGTAGTCTGCCAACGCACGCACTTCACCCAAGTGGTTACATTCCGCCATGGCCCATTTAAATGTGCCAGATGCCTGAATTTGTAAGCTAATACGCCCTTTAATTTTTAGGGTACTGGCCAGCAGGGCAGTGGCACAAAGCATTTCTCCCATCAACACTTGTACCGCAGGCACATAATCACGTTGTTTCAAAATGGTTTGCAAAGCCTCTTCGAGATGAACTACTTCACCACGAACAGGGCTATCTTCAATAAAAAAGCGTTGGCGTAAATCAGACATAAAATTCTCCATAACCCTGTTTTAATGGTGGCAATATTGTAAAACACAAGTCAGTTTGCTGCATCACGTGTTACATCAATATGACCGTTATGCAAGCCGCGTTTTAAATCGACACCCAAGGGCATTTCACGGTTTTGTGCATCACTTTCAAACAGGTGTTCCAGTTCTGCCAAAGCGTTACGATGGGTTTCATACACTTTTTGTTCATCGGTATAAATGTGCTGCTGTTGTGCCAAGAGTTGTTCATCATAATCACGGAACAACTCAATGCTTTTATAGGCATCTTCTTCATTAATACCCAAATCACGCAAGGCCTGATATGCCATGCCTAAAGAGGATAAATACGTTTCACGCCAAATATAGTTGACGCCCAAATCCCGCAATAAATGCACATGATGCCGATCCCGTGCGCGTACCAATAATTTTAGAGCTGGATAATTCAGGCGAATATGTCGTGCCACATTCATTGAATCTTCAATATCATCAATCGCGAGAATAAAGATTTTGGCATACTCGATTCCTGCGGCACGTAAAATTTCAGGTTGAGTGGCGTCACCATAATAGACTTTGCCACCGTAATTTCGCACGAAATCAATTTTATCTATATTGCTGTCGATGGCAGTAAAGTGCAGATGTTGTAAGTACGCCACACGGGCAATAATTTGTCCAAAACGACCAAAACCGGCAATAATCATAGGGTGATGTGTATCGGGAATTTCATCATATTCAGGCGATTTTTCACGTTCGAGGCGGGGAATAATTTGAGTGCTCATCAACCAATAAAAAATTGGTGTTAGCACCATCGATAAAGTCACAATTAAGGTCAGTGGTTGCAGCATGGCTTGACTGAGTACGCTTTCACTTTGTGCGACACTAAGTACCACAAAGGCAAACTCACCGCCTTGTGCCAAGCAAGTCGCCAACAACAAACTATTGCGCCAAGAATATTCGAAATAACGGGCAATGGCCGTGAGGCTAATCAGTTTGATGAGCATGAGCAGCAATGCACCGCCCACAATCAGCCAAGGCATGTTCATTAAAATTGCCAGTTCGGTGCTCATCCCGACAGTCATAAAAAATAAGCCCAGCAATAAGCCTTTAAATGGTGCAATACTGGCTTCTAACTCATGTCTAAATTCGGAATCTGCCAACAACACGCCCGTTAAAAATGCGCCTAAAGTGGTGCTAATGCCCAGCACATCCATAATGCTGACCACGCCAAGCACAATGAATAACCCGACAGCCGTGATGAGTTCATGTGCGCCACTTTTGGCCACAAAGCGAAAAAATGGACGCATGAGATAGCGACTAAATAAAAATAGACCGCTAAAGGTCGCGATGATCGCAGCAAAATAGGCAATGCCATGATGGGTTGACTCTGCACCTGCCAACATGGGAATAATGGCAATTAATGGAATGGCAGCAATATCTTGAAATAGCAGAATGGAAAAGGATTGTTGTCCATAACTGCTGCTGAGTTCCTGCTTTTCTTGCAACATCTGTAGCACAAAGGACGTGGAGGAAAGTGCCAGTGCAAAACCGATCACCACACTTGAGGCAATGCCTTGCTGTAAGGCAAAAAAAGCCAAGATTGCAAGTAAAACCCCCGTTATCCCGACCTGTAAACTGCCCAAAACAAAAATAGGTTTGCGCATTTGCCACAGCCGTTGTGGACGCAGTTCCAAGCCAATAATAAACATCAGGAACACCACACCATATTCTGCCAAATCCTGAATATCATCGGGGTCACTGGCAATATTGAATACGCTAGGCCCTAGCAAGATGCCTGTAAACAAATAGCCCAATACAGTCGCAATGCCAAAGCGTTTTAGTAAGGGAACCAAAACCAATGATGCGCCTAGAAAAATGGTTATTTGTAACAATAAGGACATGTGGTCATCCAAAGTTTAAAGCGGTGGATTATTGGAATAAGTGCTAATACAGCTAAGTTTCAATTTACAGTGTTAGCTAAATTCTTGCGGATCTATATCTAAACTTAGTTTCATGCTGGATGGCTTTTCATGCAACATATTTTGCCACCAGTTCCTGATATAAAAATGTAAGCGTGCCCGATCTTTAGACAACAACACCATGTGTGCATGGAAACGTCCTGCTTTACGTTCCATTGGCGCAGGAATCGGCCCCCAAATTTCAATCAATTGTTCTGAATGTTCTCTCAGCCATTGTGCATGTTGTTGTAAAAATTGCTGGTTTAATTCCTGGCTTTTAGATTCACAGCGAATCAAAGCACTGTAACGATAGGGCGGTAATTGTGCAGCTTTGCGTTCTTTTAAAGTTTGTTTGGCGAACTTGCGGTAATCTCCCTCGACCAACGTGGTGAGAAGTGGATGATCGGGACGCACACTTTGCAAATAAACATCCCCTTTATGCTCACCACGCCCTGCACGTCCAGTCACTTGCACAATCAGTTGAGCAGTGCGTTCAGGTGCGCGAATATCCACACTAAGTAAGCCTGCATCAATATCTAAAATTGCGACCAAGGTCACATAGGGAAAATGATGCCCTTTGGCCAGCATTTGCGTGCCCAATAAAATCAGTGGTTCACTGCGTTGAATACGGTCATAAATTTTTTGCCAACTACCCACTCGGCTGGTCGAGTCCCGATCTACCCGAATGACATCTACATTTGGAAACAGCTCATTTAAACTGTCTTCGACTTTGGCAGTGCCCATGCCAATTGGTTTGAGCTCTGTATGATTACAGGCAGGGCATTGCTCAGGTTTACGATGAATCGTACCGCAGTGGTGGCAATGCAAATGCGTATAAGGTTGATGATGTAAGGTAAAATTGGCATCACAATTTGGGCATTTGGCTTGCCATGCGCAGCTCTCACAAATCAATACGGGTGCATAGCCGCGTCGGTTTAAAAACACCAAAACTTGTTCTTTTTTAGCCAAGCGTTTTTTGGTTTCATCAATCAATTGTTGGCTAATACCGTGCTGTTTTTTGGCAATTTTTAAATCAATCAGGTGGATTTTGGGCATTAGTGCCGTGCCCGCACGTTGATTTAACTCCAGACATTGCATTTTACCTTGATCGACTAAAGCATAACTGTCAATGCTTGGAGTCGCCGAACCTAAAATAACGGGGCAATTTTCCAGATGGGCACGATACAGTGCAACATCGCGGGCATGGTAGCGAAAACCTTCCTGCTGTTTAAAAGACAGGTCGTGTTCTTCATCTAAAATAATCAAGCCTAAATTTGGCAATGGGGTATAAATGGCTGAGCGTGTGCCTAAAATAATGGATGCTTTGCCCGTTTGTGCGGCTTGCCACGCTTGCAAACGCTTGGAATCATTTAAACCTGAGTGCAAGAGCGCAATGTGGCAATGAAAACGCGACTGAAAACGGCTAATGGTTTGTGGCGTTAGACCAATTTCAGGTACTAACACCAACACTTGTTTGCCCTGTTTTAGTACCTCATGCATGATGTGTAAGTAAACTTCAGTTTTGCCGCTGCCCGTTAAACCATCTAGTAAAAATGCCTTATATTGTTGTCGTACTTTAAGTACGCTGTCGATGGCTTTTTTCTGATCTGGATTAGGGGTTAAAGGCATTTGTGCCAAAGTCACTGGCATTGGGCTAAAATCTTGGGCTTCCAAAACACATGCGCAAATTTCTTTATTCGCCAAGGCTTTTAGAGTTGCCGTTTCAATGCCTGCCATATTTAAAATATTTTCAGAAGTGCCTGAAGGATGCAGCTTTAAAATTTTATAGGCTTGTTGTTGTTTTTCCGAGCGTGTAATTTTAGATTCGGCATGTGCATCCAACAATTTCCAAGTACGCGCCAATAAATTATAGGGTTTGGCTTGGCGCAATAAACTTGGCAAGGCGCTTTGCATCACTTCACCAATCGGGAATTGATAATATTGTGCCGACCATGTCAACAAAGTTAAAACTTTAGGGTCTAAAATCGCTTGCTCATCTAACAGTTCGCTAATGGCTTTGAGTTTAAAACGTGGATCAATTGGAGTATCGAGTGCCAGTTTTTCGACAATAATCCCGACCAAGTTTTGCCGACCAAAAGAAACCAAGACCCGCGCGCCCACTTCTGCTTGCTGATATTGAGCTGCACTGAGCATATAATCGAAGCAGTCGTAAAGATATACGGGCACAGCCACTCGAATACGATAAACAGGCTGTCGGTCTAAAGTTGAATCTGGCATAGAAAAAGTCGTACCGTCCTGTGAAAAATGGCTTCGTGCTCGACTTTGGCATGTGTTAGAGTGAGCACAGAATTTATATCTAAGAATATGAATGATTTTAGTGGTCGGACGCAACCGCGTTGCAAGAAATTTTGGAAAATTAGAGCATTACAATGCCAGCATATCAATTTACTGCCATTGACGCTTCAGGGAAGCAGCAAAAAGGTGTTTTAGAGGGTGATTCTGCACGACAAATCCGTCAGCAATTACGAGACAAAGAATGGATTCCTGTTAGTGTCGATGCCGTTGAACAAAAAGATAAACACAGTGGCAAACAATGGTTTCAGAAAAAAATCACAGCCTATGATTTGGCTTTGCTGACCCGTCAGTTATCGGTTTTAGTGGCTGCTGCGATTCCCTTAGAAGAAGCCGTTCGTGCTGTGGGTAAACAAAGTGAAAAAGCCCATGTACAAAATTTGCTGATGTCGGTACGTTCCAAAGTTCTGGAAGGTTATTCATTGGCCAATGCTTTACAACAATCGGGGCGTTTTCCAGACTTATATATTGCCACTATTGCTGCAGGCGAGCGTTCGGGGCATTTGGATTTAATTTTGGAACAATTGGCAGATTACACCGAAAACCGCTTTGCCATGCAGAAAAAAATTCAAGGGGCGATGATTTATCCCATTATTTTAATGCTGATGTCTTTTGCGATTGTGATGGGTTTAATGACTTATGTCGTGCCAGATATTGTTAAAACCTTTGATCAAAGTAAAGACGCCTTGCCGTGGATTACCGTGGCATTAATGAAAGCCAGTGACTTTATCCGTATTGCATGGCCATTTTTACTGGTGGTTTCTGTGGTGGGATTATTGTTGATGGTGCGTTTTTTACGCACAACTGCAGGGCATTATGCCTTTGACCGTTTAACCTTAAAGTTGCCGTTATTTGCAAAATTATCACGTGGGATTAATGCTGCGCGATTTGCCAGTACCTTGTCTATTTTGACTCAATCGGGTGTGCCTTTGGTGGATGCGCTGAGAATTGGTGCTGCGGTCAGCAATAACTGGGTTATTCGTGATGCGGTCAATTTGGCGGCAGAAAAAGTCACCGAAGGCGGCAACCTGGCGACACAATTGGAGCGCAGTGGTTATTTCCCACCGATGATGGTACAAATGATCAAAAGTGGTGAAGCTTCGGGTGAATTAGACCGTATGCTGTCACGTGCTTCAGATATGCAAGACCGTGAAGTGACTACGCTTATTTCCACTCTTTTGGCACTATTAGAACCGTTGATGTTGGTACTCATGGCGAGTATTGTACTGGTGATTGTGATTGCGGTCATGCTGCCAATTGTGAATATGAACAATATGATTTAAATCGTTTTGAAGCATTGTTCTTTAAACTGAACCTAAAATAAATGTCGAATTGATATCAATAAATGAGAGAGATTGAATGAAACTGAAGCAACCGAGTAAACAGTCTGGTTTTACCTTGATTGAAGTCATGGTGGTGATTGTAATTTTAGGTGTGTTGGCGGCTTTAATCGTACCGAATGTAATGGGACGTGGTGAAAAAGCCAAAGTCGATACCACGGTAATTACCTTAAAGGGTGTGGCTGGTGCACTCGATCAATACAAACTTGATAATCAAAAATATCCCTCTATGCAAGATGGTGGTTTAGATGCCTTGGTGAATCAGCCTGCTTCGGCCAAAAACTGGTTGCCAGGCGGTTATGTGAAAGGAGGCTATCCGAAAGACAGTTGGGATAATGACATTCAATATGTCATTCCAGGTTCAGAAGGTCGTCCGTTTGACTTGTATTCTTTTGGTGCAGATGGTCAGCAAGGTGGTGAAGGCACCGATGCCGATATTTATTATCAGCCTTAATGGAAATGAAAGATGGGCTAAGTCTGTATATCTTAATTTAGTGATTAACTTAGTCAATTTCCATAAAAAAACCGAGCAATTAATGCTCGGTTTTTTTTTATGAATGGTCATTTCTAACCACGATTGAACAGCACAATTAGCGACGTGATTTAAACGATACGTCAACCTGACGTGGTCGATATATCCACCCTAGAACTAACAACAGCAATGAAAAAATCAGCACAGGCCAATCGCTGAGTTGAGTGTACAGCGTTTGACCTTGCATGGCAGGCAGATCACCACGTAGCACAAACTCCTGATCCATAGGCGCTTGTTTGACAATATGTCCATGATGGTCAATAAATGCGGTCACACCTGTATTGGTGGCACGAATAAACCAACGTCCATTTTCTTTGGCACGCATTTGCACCATTTGTAAATGTTGCAACGGCCCTGCAGTACCCTTAAACCACGCATCATTGGATACCGTTACCAAAAAGTCACTTTTGCTGGCATTGCGACGGGTCAGGTTTGGATAAGCCACCTCATAACAAATGGCTGCCCCTAAATGATGCTGCTTAATTGCAAGTGGTTTTTGCTCAGATGCGCCACGTGAGAAGCCACTCATGGAGGGGTCATTTTGCATCGCAGGCAATACCCAGCTGAGTAAACCTGAAAGCGGAATATATTCGCCAAAAGGCACCAGACGCTGCTTTTTATATAAGCCTTCTGCCGCATCTCCCGTTGCCATAATGCTGTTGTAATACATTGGATGTTGCTGCACTTGTGATTCAGGCAAGTCCCAATACGGAATACCTGTCACCCACGAACTGCCCGTTTTTTCAGCCTGTGTTTTCATGGCATCCAAAAACGGTTGAATATCGGTCTGGAACATTGGAATAGATGATTCAGGCCAGACAATAATATCGCGTCCCCATTCAGTTCGGGTTAAGCGGGTATAAATTTCCAAGGTCTTGATTTGGTATTCGGTGAGCCATTTTAAGTCTTGAGGGATGTTACCTTGAATCAGAGAAACCGAGAGTGGCTTTTCAGATTTTGCAGTTACAAAACTGAGCTGCGCTGCCCCCCATGCACCCAAGAGTAAAATTGCCGATGGAATGAGCCAGAAGATACGTTTTTTGAGGACTTCAACCAGTGCACAGGCCAGTAGAATGACCACAAAAGACACTCCAAAAATACCAAAGAGTGGTGCATAGCTATCCAAAAAGCGTTCAGTGAAGGCATAACCTGCAAACAGCCACGGAAAACCTGTAAAGACCCAAGTTTTTGCCCATTCAAAAAACACCCATAGCGGTGCAAAAGTCAGTGGTGTTTCAGGGAAAAAACGACGATACAACCAAGTTTGTATGGCAGTAAATAACCCCATTAACAGCGCCATAATGACAATCATTAGTACGCTCAAAAGGGCATTGGTGTCGCCATAGACGTGAATAGAGGTGTAGAGCCAAAAAGCCCCGACAAACCACAGTCCAATCCCATAAGACCAACCAATCAAAAAGGCCTGTTTCGGGGTGCGTTTGCTTAAGGTCGCATACAGCAAAGCCGGAGAAAGTAAGGCAATCCACCAATAATGATAGGGAGCAAGTGCCAAACTAAACACTGCACCAGCCAATAGAGCAATGATTAATGGATAAATTAAGGATAGTTGTTGATGTTCTGCAGGATTAGACAGCTTGAAAAAAAAAGTCCTCATTGACGTACGGCTCGAATCAGATGAATAGTGCGGGCATCTGCTTCAAGAATGGTGAATTCCCAGTTGCCAATCACAATCACTTGCCCTTGCAAATCACTCACCAAACCAATTTCTTGAAGCAATAAACCGCCGACAGTTTCTACTTCATCGTCAGAAAAATCTGCATCTAAAACATTATTAAAATGTTCGATTGGTGTAAGTGCTTGTACTAACCAAGTATTTGCAGTTGTTGGATCGTTATCGGGGATGATGTATTCTGCTTCTTCGTCAATATTGTCGTGTTCATCTTCAATTTCACCGACAATTTCTTCCAAAATATCTTCTAAAGTAACCAAGCCCGAAGTGGTGCCATACTCATCAATCACTACTGCAATATGTGTTTGGGTGTTTTTGAGCATACGCAATACTTGGTCTGAACGAGCACTTTCAGGCACAAATAACGGCTGACGCATTAAGGCACGTATATCAACTTTAGTGCTTTGTTCGGTCAGTAAAGGTAATAAGTCTTTGGCTAATAAAATCCCCACCACGTTGTCGGGTTGATCAGATGAGAACACAGGAAAACGTGAATGTGCCGATTCGACCAGTACATGCAAAATATCGAGTAGCTCATCATCTTCCTGTAAGCTAATCATTGTGGTACGTGGGGTCATGACTTCACGGATTTTGGTGGCAGGTAAATCTAGAACACCTTCGAGCATTGCCACCGTATCGGGTTCTAAAAAACGACGTGAATCTTGTACTAATTTTAGCAATTCATCGCGGGTTTCTGGTGCTGTGCCTAACCATTTTCTTAGGCCACGCATACCCCACGATGGGCCTGATTCCTCGTGCATGATCTTTCCTAAAGACTCTTTATATCTAAAAAACTTAGCTTAATCATACCTTAGAAAATACAGTTGTCTATTGCTAATCTTGGTAGAACTTGTTGGCAATTACGTCACGCAGATGCGCTGCTTTGCGTATGGGGAACACATAAAACAAGGCTGCGCTTTATGCTAAACTAGTCCGATGTTTTAATACCGAGTCTGTGCATGTCTGAACTTCCTGTCACACCTAGCATTCAACTAGATACCCGCGGTTTGCGTTGTCCTGAACCTGTGATGATGTTGCATCAAGCCATTCGCAAATCTAAGTCTGGCGATGTGGTTGAAGTATTTGCAACTGACAATTCGACGTCTTGGGATATTCCAAAATTTTGTATGCATTTGGGGCATGAGTTGTTATTGCAAGAAGAACGCTTGGATGAGCAGGGTAATAAAGAATTTCATTATTTGGTGAAAAAAGGCGAATAGGCAAAAATCAGCCTCAGCATTTTTAGCACACTATAATTTAAACACGATAAAATAGTCATGTGATCCATATAGGCATATTTCATTTGCAATTCATGCAAGTTGAAATATGCCTTTTGTGTTTTTAGCCATGACGTTCAACTTTATTTTTAATTTTTCATCAATTTTGCATCAATCCCACCTGCTTCACAGTTTGAGTTAAAAAATGGCGAAACGATCCACGAGTTGCGTTATCTGCTACACATTTTTTAAGGGACTTTTCAACTTTTCTGCATTTATAGGGCAAGTTGTGTGCTTGTGCAAAATCTAACAAAGCTCTGTGTGTTGTATAAGAAATAATTTTTAGAGTGTGAGTTTCTCAATTTGAATTATGAATATAGCGGGCGATCACATAGCGACAGTCATCGGGTACAGTTGGCGGTAACGACTCGATTCTAATTGATCGTTTTATTCATGAGAAAGTCATGAAAAAGCGTAGATTTGCGTATGAATGAGAAGTTTGAATCTTGATTGAAACAGCCATGTAGATAAATCTGCATAGCTGTTTTTTAGATCACAGTCAAATGGACTGAGTTTTAGACCGCATAGCGACTCATTAAAGTCAGTGGTGCTTTGGACTGTAAATAATCGGCAGGAATAAATACGATATTGGCAGCGTGTTGCTGTGCTGCATCAATAATATGGTTGATCACATCGTCTGTGGCTTGTGCGCTGTCAGGTGCGTGCGCTTGATCTAGATAAATTCGTTGCTGGTCGGTATCGACCCAACCCGTCTGCATGTAGCCTTGTTGAACATATAAAGTATCGACATTATTTTGCAACACTGCCTGATAAATTTGCTGCAGATCGGTCACAACACGGTCACTGGCATAGAGTTCATCCAGTTGCTGCGCATGTTGCTGATGCAATTGTTGTTGATGGCTTTTTAGCTCGGTCTGAATACTGTCAATAATGTGTTGTGCGCTGCCTTGTTCTAGCTGAGTGACGTTATCTACACTGAAAATAATGGCATTGGGTTGGTCGCAAATAGATTCATAAAAACTGATATTGCGTCGATCACCCACAATGACCAAGCCCAATGGCTCACTGGCACGTACAGTTTGCACATTTTTATCGATACGGTTTAAAAACTCTTTGAGTAAACGGTCTTCATTGGCGGCTGTGGCACGTTCTGCACCGCTGGTGCTATATAAGTTATCATTTTGAACAGGAAATGCACCATGTGGCAGTCGTTCATTCAAATCGCTGTCATCTACAGAAAACTCATGGATTACACGATCATTGGAGGCCTTAATCAGACGTCCAATTTCACGACTGATCACTACCACATAGTATTGCACTGCATAAGATAGCTCACGAATAAAATCACGCACTGAAAATTGTTGATCAATCACAATACGTTCTTGGGTAGGGAATGGCAGACGCAGTACTTGTGCACTGTCGGCTGTGGCAAAAATAGCCAGACTGTCTAAATGGTAGTTGGGATTCAAATCTTTGGTTTGATGATGAATCTGTTCTAAAATTTGTGCCACCAGACGTTTGTCATAGTCTGCCAACAGGCGTTCTTCGAGTTGTTTAAGTTGGTTTTTAAGAGCAATCACATCTTGCTGATTGTCTGGAAAGGTACGATGTGTGGGTAGAAATAAGCTGACTGCAGGTTGTGCCTGCACATTTTTAAGTTGGTTGAGGGTGTCTGTTAAATTAAGCATGTTGGAATTCCTCTTCTAATGAAAATAAGAAGAACAACCAAATGCTTGAGCAAGATAAAACTCAAAGTACTGCTTTATACTCCACTCAAGTCAGTTTTAGTCAGCATCTACAACATTTTGCTACCGTGCTAAGTGCTGCATAAAATGCCGAATAGCATTGTATAAAAGCTGACATAACAACATTTTCGGTTGTTCAAGTCTGAAAAAACGAAATAAAAAACTAAAAATAGAAAAGATAAAAAATAAGCAAAAACAGCATAACAAGGAAAGTTATTCAATCGCCTGCTTTTGAATAGAGAAATACCTGAAAAATGTAAGGGATTATGAGATCTTGGTAATTTTGTAAACTGTGTATAAAAAAAGCAGTGCCGAGGCACTGCTTTTGGATTTCTCAATTGCGATTCGCAATTACATATTCGGGTAGTTCGGACCACCACCACCTTCAGGTGTTACCCAAGTGATGTTTTGTGATGGGTCTTTGATGTCACAGGTCTTACAGTGAACACAGTTGGCTGCGTTAATTTGGAAGCGTTTTGAACCATCATCATTTTCCATGATTTCATAAACACCCGCAGGGCAGTAGCGCTGTGCAGGCTCATCCCATTTCGGCAAGTTTACGTTCACTGGAATAGAGGCATCAGTTAGCTTTAAGTGCGCTGGCTGATTTTCTTCATGTACGGTATTCGATACGAACACTGAAGATAAACGGTCAAAAGTCAGCTTGCCATCTGGTTTTGGATAGTTCGGTTTAAAGCTGGTTGCATCTACAGTTTTGAGTGCGCTGAAATCAGGCACTAAATCATGCAAGGTAAACGGTACTTTAAACACATTCTGGTCGATAAAGTTGAATGCACCACCCATCCATTGACCAAACTTATGCATTGCAGGACCAAAGTTACGCGCGCTATAAAGTTCTTCTTTCAGCCAGCTGTTGTTGAATTTTTCAGTGTATGCCGTTAGCTCTTTCACAAAGAAATCTTCGCCTTCAGTTACACGAGCAATCGCCAAGTCACCGCCTTTTGCGACACCTGCAGCAATCGCTTCAAATACCGCTTCACCGCAAAGCATGCCAGACTTCATGGCAGTATGTGAGCCTTTGATTTTAGCAAAGTTTAAGAAGCCTGCATCATCACCAATTAAAGAACCACCTGGGAAAGTGAATTTTGGTAATGAGTTAAAGCCACCTTTGGTCACAGCACGCGCACCATAAGAAATACGCTTGCCGCCTTCTAGATACTGTTTAATTAGAGGATGGGTTTTCCAACGCTGCATTTCCATAAATGGATACATGTGTGGGTTGGTATAAGACAAGTCCACAATCATACCCAAAGTGACTTGGTTGTTTTCAGCGTGGTATAACCACCAACCGCCTGAAGAACCTGTTTCACTTAATGGCCAGCCTGCACCGTGCATCACCAAACCTGGTTTGTGTTTTGCAGGGTCAATTTCCCAAAGTTCTTTAATACCAATTCCGTAGTGTTGTGGATCGGCATCTTTATCCAAATTGAATTGCTGGATTAAACGCTTACCTAAATGACCACGGCAGCCCTCTGCAAAAATGGTGTATTTAGCATGTAATTCATAACCCGGTGTGAAGTTATGCGTTGGCTCGCCATCTTTACCAATGCCCATGTCACCGGTTTGGATACCTTTAACCGTACCATCGGCATGGTACAGAATTTCAGATGCCGCAAAGCCAGGGAAAATAGAAACTTCTAATTCTTCGGCTTTTTGACCTAACCAACGCACCACGTTGCCTAGCGAGATCACGTAGTTACCATCGTTATGCATGGTTTTAGGTACCATCCAATGCGGTGCTTGCTGGGCTTTTTCAGGTGACATCAAGAAGAAAGTTTTATCTTCAGTCACAGGCACATTTAAAGGCGCACCTTCTTCTTTCCAGTTAGGGAATAACTCATTGATCGCACGCGGTTCGAGCACAGCACCAGAAAGGATATGCGCACCAACTTCAGAGCCTTTTTCGACCACACAAACGGACAGATCATTTAAATTGTTTTCAATTGCAAGTTGACGAATTTTGATCGCAGCAGAAAGACCCGCAGGGCCTGCGCCTACGATGACTACGTCAAACTCCATCGATTCACGTTCGATGTGTTCCATGTAGGACTCCTCATATAATTGAAGGTGGCAACCGCATCAAGCAACGGTGCTGCCATGAGTATTTTTAGTTGCCAGACACAAATTTAATCGTGTCTTTTACAGTATGGGTAAGTATTGTGAGCTAGTATAGTTTTAAACCGAGTCTTAGCCAATTGGCTGAATCGTATTATTTTTCCGTCAGTAAGGTACTGCAGCATGAAGCATGATGACAATTCAATCAAACCGACAGAAAATGTAGCTACGGCTGATAATAAAAATTTAATGCACATTGCACAATATATAAAAACTGGACAGTCAGGTCACAAAAGATCAATCCCTCCTCTGGAGCAATGGCATCCAAAGCAATGTGGGGCAATGGATTTGCTGGTCAAAGCCAATGGAGAATGGTGGCACGAAGGTCAATTGATCAAACGCCAGGCATTGGTTGATCTTTTTTCTAGTGTGTTATGGAAAGAGCAGGACAAGTTTTATTTAAAAACCCCAGTGGAACAAATTGAAATTCAGGTGGAAGATGAGCCTTTATTTATTAATCAGGTTGATAGGGTCGAAATCGGACAGCAAAATTATATTCAACTCACCACTACGCATCAGGATATTGTGATTGTTGATGAGGAACATCCTATTTTTATGCGTGAATATGCAGGTGAGCTGCGTCCTTATGTGCATGTGCGTTTTGGTATTAATGCTCTGATTCAGCGTGCGGCTTTTTTACATTTGGTAGAATTGGGCGAGCTGAGTGAAAATGTGCAGGGTGAAACGATTTTATCGTTGAAAAGTGGTGATTTGCACTTGCATTTAAGCAGCTGAGGTTTAAGCTTTATTTATCCCATTTTGTATTGCTGAATCTCTTGCTATGACAGCCATTCATCCTGTTTCTCCCTTAAATCAAGCCATGCCAAAAGCACAAGCCAGCGCGCCAATTGGTATTTTTGATTCGGGCATAGGAGGTTTGTCGGTTGCTATTGAAATTGCAGAATATTTGCCTAATGAAAGCATAGTGTATTATGCCGATACAGCACACGTACCTTACGGCCCACGCGATGATCAAAATATTCGGGAACTCACTGCAGCTGCAATCGAATGGTTATATCGACAAGGATGTAAAGTTGCAGTCGTGGCGTGTAATACAGCTTCAGCTTTTAGTCTAGATTATCTGCGCGACCATTACGGCGAAGATTTTCCTATTATTGGTTTAGTGCCTGCTTTAAAGCCTGCTGTATTAAATAGCCAAACCAAAACAGTGGCTGTACTTGCGACACCTGCCACTTTTCGTGGACAACTCATTAAAGATGTGATGCAGCGTTTTGCGATCCCTGCTCAAGTCCGTGTCTTGAATGTCACTAATCTAGATTTAGTGCCTTTTGTTGAGCAAGGTGCGCAAATGAGTGGGGCGTGTTTAAGTTCCTTACAGCATAGTTTGCAACCTGTGGTCGATCAGGGAGCGGACTATTTGGTACTCGGTTGCACCCATTATCCTTTCTTAAAACCTGCGATTGAGTCTATTTTTGGTCAGAAACTGACATTAATTGACTCAGGAATTGCCGTTGCGCGTCAAACCTCCCGCATTTTAATTAAAAATGAGTTATTATTTGACCAAAGTGTGGCAGATACATTACAAATCGCGTGTTATGTCAGCGGGAACAATGCAGAACAATTAAAACCCGTGTTGCAGCATCTTATTCCAGGCAATATTTCTTGGAGTATCGCAAATGTGAGTACTGTGGACTGAGTTTAAGATAATTTTTTACAATTGGGGAAAGGCATTGCAAGTAGACGGTGACTGACTTGTAATGGCAATAGGAGAAGGAAACCAATGCTGGATAAGCGTTATCAGGTCTTTATCTCGACTTCTGGGGCAGATATGCAGCCAGAAAGAGTGGTCTTGGCACAAACATTGGTAGGAATGGGTTTTTTTTCCTGGGGTTTAGAAAAACGCACCCCACTTAGCACTGCGTTTGCACGCCGTCAAATCGATGATTGTGACTATGTGGTGATTCTATTGGGCAGCCAGTACGGTGAGCAATCGGTGTCGGGCGTGGGTTATATGCATTTAGAGTATATTTATGCATTCACCAAGCAAAAGCCGATCATTGTATTTATGCACGAAGCCCCAGATTCACGAGATCCAGCTTTACATGATGAAAAACCTGAATTGCGTGAAAAATTCAAAGAGTTTCGCACATTATTGCAACAAGAAGTCGATCAGGTATTTTGTTATCGCACTCTACGTGATCTAGAGCTTGCTGTCCGCTTTAATATGTCACAAATGCTGGAGCGTTATCCGACGTCTGGTTGGGTCCGTCCGCAAAATACGCAAGCCTTACATGATGAAATTGAGCATTTAAAAAATAAGCTAAGTCAGCTAGAAACTGATGTAGGACAGCGTGAAGCAGACCCGTTTTTAAGCCTCTCTAAAGTCTCGATGAATGAATCATATCGTTTTGAATATCGTATGCATGCGTATCAGGATGGTAACTTTAGAGAGCTCAAAGTTGAACGAAGTTTAAGTTGGGCGCAGTTGTTAGCAATTTTAGGTAATACTTTTATTCATCCGACCCCTGAAGAATATTTTTCTAAACGTATGAATGAATATTTGAATGAAACAGGTTTGGATGATGCACGTCAGATCATGCCGCGTGCGCATGCGGTTGCACGTGCTCAAATTAATATTCGAGCGTTGCATGAGATTAAAATGCAAATGCGTCAAAATGACTGGATTGTGCAAGCGGGGCGTGATGATCGTCAGCGGATGCTGTGGCAAATCACGGCAAAAGCGCAAAAACTTTTAGAGAGCAATTTGCTCGATACCGATCGGGTTAATTCATTTAAAACACCGCATTGACTCTCAATACAGAGTAAAAAAACTGTTAGAGTAGTCGGGTTCAATCATCAGACACGAGGGCTGGATGTTGTCTACAGCAAAACCCAAAGTAACCGTTCTTTTAGCCAATTTAGGTACGCCTGATGAACCGACTGCAGCAGGGGTTCGCCGTTTTTTAAAGCAGTTCTTATCCGATCAACGGGTGATTGAAATTCCCAAACCGATTTGGCAAATCATTTTAAATTTATTCATTTTGCCATTTCGTCCTAAGCGTGTTGCACATGCCTATGCCATGGTCTGGCAAAACGACTCACCCATGCGTGAAATTTTGTTGCAACAGGTTGATGCCTTAAAACAGCAGTTATTGCCGCTATATCCTGAATTTGAGTTGAATATTGTCCCGGTAATGACCTATGGCAATCCGGGTATTCAACAGGCTTTGGCAGCTTTGAGTCAAAATCCGCAAGATCAGGTGATTTTGTTCCCTTTATTTCCACAATATTCGGCAACCTCGACAGCGCCTTTATATGATGCCGTTGCAAAATGGGTGCCACAGCAACGTAATTTGCCGGGCTTATCCATTATTCGTGATTATTATCAGCATCCTTTATACATTCAGGCTTTGGCGCAAAGTGTGCGTGACTTTCAAGCCGAGCATGGTGCGGCAGAAAAACTGTTAATGTCGTTTCATGGCATTCCACAGCCTTATGCGGATAAGGGTGATCCGTATGCAGAGCGTTGTCGGATCACGGCCAAATTGCTTGCCGATGCTTTAAATTTAAATGATGAGCAATGGGCAATTAGCTTCCAGTCACGTTTTGGCAAACAGGAATGGGTCAAACCCTATACCGATGTGTTACTTGAAGAATGGGGACAGCAGGGCGTGAAGTCGGTGCAAATTATGAGCCCTGCTTTTTCTGCAGATTGTCTAGAAACCCTAGAAGAATTGGCGATTCAAAATGCAGAATTATTTTTACAAGCGGGTGGCAAGGAATATGCCTACATTCCTGCATTGAATACCCGTGCCGATCATTTGGATTTGCTCAAGCATTTACTTCAAGCTAATCTTGATGCTGTAAAGCATACCCTAAGCCATTAATTTTTGAGGTTCGCCACCATGTTGCAAGTCAAAATTATTCCCGTCACTGCTTTTCAGCAAAACTGCTCGATTGTGTGGGATGCTGAAAGCAAAGAAGCGATTTTGATTGATGCAGGCGGCGAGCCTGAAAAACTGAAAGCTGAAGTTGAAGCGTTGGGTTTAACGGTGAAAGCTTTGTGGTTAACTCATGGGCATCTAGACCATGCGGGTGCTGTTGGTGCATTGCAACATCACTGGAATGTTCCTGTGATTGGTCCACAGAAAGAAGATGCCTTTTGGTTAGATCAACTGCAAGAAGTGTCTGCGCGTTATGGTTTTCCTATCCCTGAACAAGTCACGGTTACACAGTGGTTAGAGGGGGGGGAAGTGCTGCAATTGGGTCAAGAAAGCTTTGAAGTGCGTTATGCGCCTGGGCATACCCCAGGGCATGTGATGTTTTATAATGCAAAATATGGCATCTTGTGGACAGGTGATGTGCTATTTAAAGGCTCAATTGGGCGCACCGATTTTCCACGTGGCAATCATCAACAATTGCTAGATTCAATTCAGCGCGAATGTTTTAGTTT